>Ga0180007_10000143_pt1 | contig 130767 bp, 104 predicted proteins | sample MM_PC_MetaG_FD_121122 | JGI IMG/M metagenome (GOLD analysis project Ga0180007, IMG submission 121122) | Groundwater microbial communities from the Aspo Hard Rock Laboratory (HRL) deep subsurface site, Sweden - MM_PC_MetaG | ecosystem: Environmental > Aquatic > Deep subsurface > Groundwater... | reverse complement strand
GCCCGTTCCACCGGAATTGCCCGATGCGGTCTGGATTAATAAACCAAAGGATGTGTTGGACACATCCGATTAGAGTTTAATTTTTTTAACATTGTGTCTCATTTTCATTGACACATTCCGCAGTCGGGCCATAAAAGCACCAACCAATGATTCACGGACCTGTGATACAATCATAGGGGAAACACTACGGTCCATAAGAGTTACTTCAAGTTTATCATTCGAAGCTTCCAGACGTCCTTGCGCGCTTGAAATCTCAATTCTATTGAGGAGTTCGCGTCGAGATTTAAAGTTAATCCAGCGTTCGTAGACACCTTTTTTGGCAAGTTCCTTGTTGGATGCCTCGGCAGCTCGCTGATCCATTTCGGATAGCAGGGCATCCCATGGAGCAACGTTTGTTGGTTGATAACATGAAGCTAATAGGGAATCTGACTGGAGCCTACTAGTGGTTAGCAACCGCAATTTCGACTTCTCTGGTGCAGGTCCCCGAATCCAGGCGTCCACGGCTTGCCACCAAACCGGACTCTTTTCACTAATGGAATGATCACTCTCACTATGCTTCAGTTGTTCGCACGACATAATGATGCCACCCATTGTCGCAATAGACAAGTCGTCTTCAACCTCAATTTTCACGACAACATTATATTGTTCATTCAGGGCTCGGCGACATGCTTCCACTGCCTGCCATAGGTATCCTGCCATCTGGCCACCTGCGCTCGTTGTAGACATAGGTTTTCCTTTATTTGCATGGACAGAAACGTTTTACGCGATGCGAGAACCGATGATCCGTTGTGCTCCCCTCTATAACTTAGCGATTTCATAATTGCACTTTTGAACACAGCATGTTTCTGGCTATCATGACACCCCCAGCATGATCGTGAGCCTCAACCACGCGAGGTAAGAGCATCGGCTGGCAGCGATGATTAGGGCTTATCTCCATTACACGGCGATTCTTCTTCACCACCTATGATTATAAGTCCGCATTCATATTCTGAATATTCATCCTCTGAATAAACGTCCCTGCCATCTACATAACCAGAGATTGGATAATATTCTCTTTTAGTTAATGGGGAATTGCAGTCTGGGCAAACAAGATCAGTATCAGTAATCAATTTCGAAAGATTATCTCGCTGCTCTTTCAATTTGATTAATTCATTTTCTTTTTCATTAATCTTTTTTTTATGATGACCACCATCGATCTTTAAACGCTCGATTTCCTGCACAGCAATTTCAATTCTTTCCGAAAGTGTTTTTGCTAAAACGTCAGGTGAATGTGATAGCAGTTCTTTAATTTTAATGTCTTGTTGCCGCAATTGTTCGCGAAGGAGATCGATTACACCGTCCTTTTGAGACACGAGAGACCTATAAATACCAAATAATGTCAAGATAAAAGCTACTACCGAAGCTACTTGAGTGAAAAATATTACATTATTACTCATATTATTTGGCCCTAATAATAATTATATATTTTTATGCAATTGAAGGTTTTCTGCAATCTATCTAAAAAGATGTATTTAAATGTTGTTGATATGTCAATGTATATTGGCTAAATAAATTATATTGTTTTACATATAAATCATTATACTTAACACTGCAATTCCATGTTGTTGTGATCACCTTGATAAAGAATATTTCACAGGCTTTCAGGTTAGCCAAACCACCTAATCTGTATTACTTTAGCCTTAAACCATCCGAATTCCTCAACAACACTTGAATTTTCATTAGATATCATGTGCAAAAACAATTTAACAGAAGTAAATAACGTTTCCTCAATAATAATATTATATTAAAATAATATGATATCTGCCATTGATTATCGTCGCACTCAGATACCACCGACAAGGTTATGGTACGAGGCGTTGCGAACCGGAAGTTTCGGGAGCACGCGAGTGCTTCCTAAACGACGTGTGAGTCATACCCGCGTAACGTAACCGTGGAGGGGGGGTATCTAAAAAAAAGAATCCCGGCACACACCGGGACCCTCTTTGACCACATCAACCTTTGTAGATTCCCGCGCGCGACTCCCCAAAAAATCCCATGCAGGAGTACCAATTTGAGAATGGCAAAAAAAAGCCGGAAGGAGTTGTTGCTTCCGGCTTAATAAATGTAGACAGCAGTCTACCGCACCGAGTTATCCCTTGGCGTCGGAGTCCCCTCGCATACGCCTCCGTTTCACGAAGATATGCAGGATATTCTTGAACGAAAAGCAAAAAACCAGATTAAACTTCATTCGCATAAAGAGGTCTGGGATTGAGCCAATACGACGATGTTTATGAAAGCCGTTTTATTCGGAACCTGAAGCGATACGGGTCATTACGCAAAAATATCAAACGCTGTGTTGACAAGGTTCTTGATGACCCATACCACAACACGGAATTTTTTGGCGACGCAAGCGGCAAATTGAATTTGGTCGGTTGCCGAAGTTGCCGTATTGACAGGAACTTTCGTATTATTTTTGTGATCTGTGAGGAGTGCCGCAAAATACCAAAATGTGAATACTGCTTTTGTGAGGACCTTGAAGATCGGACAGTTGTCTTTTTAACCGTTGGACCACATGACAAAGCGTATTCGATTAAATAGTTCGGCAAAGGCTGTCGTCAAATGCCCGTCTGCCCCAAGGGGTTCCCCAAAAAGAAAGAAAAAACAGCTTTCCGTAAAGAATCGATGTTGTATGGAATAAATGGTCACGCTCCGGAGAAACCCGAAGCGTGACTTTTTTTTAATTTCCCGCCATCATGGCCGCGATATCGTCTTCCGCATTGGTGATGGGTTTGATATCGAAGTTTTCCACCAGCACATTGAGAACCGTCGGTGAAACAAATGCAGGCAGGGTTGGCCCGAGCCGGATGCCTTTCACCCCCAGTGACAGCAAGGCCAGTAGAACGGCCACGGCTTTTTGTTCATACCAGCCTATATCGAAAGAAAGAGGCAGGTCGTTGATATGCTCAAGACCGAAAGCATCCCTGAGCTTCATGGCTATCACAACCAAAGAATAGGAATCATTGCATTGACCCGCATCCAATACCCTGGGAATTCCCCCGATATCACCGAGATCAAGCTTGTTGTAACGGTATTTCGCGCAACCAGCGGTTAAAATCACGGTGTCTTTGGGAAGTTTCTGGGCTACTTCCGTAAAATACTCCCTGCCTTTCATTCTTCCGTCGCAACCGGCCATGACGATAAATCGTTTGATGGCTCCGGACTTCACCGCATCGATCACTTTATCCGCAAGAGCCATCACCTGATTGTGCGCAAAACCTCCGACGATTTTCCCGGTTTCGATTTCTTCCGGGGGCTGACATTTTTTAGCCCGATCAATGACCGCCGAGAAATCTTTGGCCGCACCGTTTTTCCTTTCGGTGATATGGGAGGCTCCCGGATAACCCGCTGCACCGCTTGTAAACAACCTGTCCGCATATGTGTTGTTCTTTTTGATGGGGATTACACAGTTTGTGGTCATCAGGACGGCACCGTTAAAGGTTTCGAAATCCTGGTTCTGATGCCACCACGAACTACCATAATTCCCTTTCAAATGGGCGTATTTTTTTAACGCCGGGTAATAATGGGCCGGAAGCATTTCACTGTGGGTGTAAATATCGATCCCCTTCCCTTCCGTCTGTTTCAGCAATTCTTCCATGTCTTTGAGATCATGTCCGCTCACAAGAATTCCGGGATTCGTCCCAACGCCAAGGTTGACTTCTGAAATCTCGGGATGACCGTATGTGCTGGTGTTTGCTTCATCCAATAGATCCATGGTCGCCACGGCATTTCCACCTGTTTTCATCACCATGGCGATCATATCGTCAACAGCGAGAGATTCCGTAACGGATGCAAGGCACTCGATAAGATTCAGGTAGACGTCTTTTTTTTCATAACCCAGCATGGCCGCATGATGGGCATAAGCGGAGATTCCCTTGCATCCGAAGACAACCAACTCACGTAACGATCTCGCGTCTTCATTTTCCGTTGCAAGAATACCAACGGTTTTGGCTTTTTCCTGGTATGTTGAATCATCCATATTCGAATAGACCACTGCATCAGGGAGGTTACCCGGGAGTTTGTCCCCGATGGAAGCCCTGAGATCGTCTTTATAAGCCTGGATGTGCTTGATCAGGTCAGTGAGGGCCGTGTTATCGAAGTTCGCATTGGTAATGGTGGCGAACAAGGCATGGGTGATGGCCCGTCCGGCGTCGTCCACGCAATCGATTCCAAGGGCATTGCCGTGTTTGGCAAGAACGGCAATCCCTTTACAATGATGGATGATAAGATCCTGAATATTCGCTATCCCTTCTTCTTTCCCGCAAACACCACGGACTGTACAGCCGGTTCCCTTGGCTGTTTCCTGACATTGAAAACAAAACATGGTATTCCCTCCTTGTAAATATTGATTTTAAAATTGAAACGGTTTCTCCACGTGGATCTTGAAGAACACCAGAAAATTGCATCGCCAAAGATACGATTTTCAAGAGCTTCCAGGCCACCCGATGAAACTTATGTTACCATGGAACCTGTTAGATAACATGATGGGTTCCCAATAATTGATGGTCACTTATTTTTTTTAGTCTGAAATTCCAACGATACCTATTTCACCCTTCGCTATGTCATTCCGGGCGGTCTCTGCTGTTACATAGGGAAAAGTGATGTCATTTTCTACAATCCCAAATCTTTTTTAAGATGGCTTATAGTCCCAGTATTTCGATTTTGTTAATCAATGGGTTTCTTTTTTCTCTTAAACAACCCTATGGCTCCCTTAACGAGAAAATACACCATATAATAACCGAGAACGAATATAAGCCATAGGGTGATTTCCATGCCTGCCATGACATTATACTTATGCCAACGTTCAGCAAGATCCTTTATCTGCCTGGGAGCCTGTTCAAGGGAAACATCTGTTACCTTCCCTTCTGAAAAATCAAGATAATACTTGGCTCGTGCGTGCCATACAACAATTTCATTCTCCGGATCCTGATCTACCTGAATCGCACGAACAAACCCACCGCCAAACATATCCCTGTCAATGACTTCGATTTTTTTATAGATTTCTTTTTTTTCAGGGCCAACAACAACAATGCCTATTTCAAGCAGTTCTCCGTCCTCACGCTCATTAACCTGGACCACAAATTGTTTTCCTCCGGCTGTCCAGACAAGGCCATTGGCGTCCACTATTTTTTTGTCAATGTTATGCCGTTGATAGAACGTGTGCAATACGATTACGAGCAGCAACATAATGGGCCATAGAATTAGAACTTTTTTTATTTTGTTTCTGGTCACAGAATATTTTCCTTATTCCCCATCATCCCAAACAACCAAAGGGGAATATGTTTGGAATCCGAGGTATAATCTGTATCAATAACAAGATAAGCCTTCTCCTGTCCCTGAATCTGCTTCATGGATTTTCCTCGCCCGCCTGTTTCAAAAATCACATCCTTCACCCGAAAATCTCCCACATCGGAATAAATGTTATCTTTAAAGCAACTGACAAAAAAGGTTTCACGTTCGGTCCCGGCATTGACATCCACGCCGAACTCGTCAGCATAGGCGTTACGAATGTTGGTATTATTAAAAAGAATCTTCGCTGGTTTCTTTGTCACCTTGGTTGAGACTTTTTTGATGGGCCGAAAAATTTTCGTATCCTTTGGTATCATCCAGCACTTCACGGGCCTTAACAGCCAAATCTTTTTTAGAAAAAGGCTTGGAAATGAAATGAACGCCGTCTTCCAGGACACCTCGATGGGCAATAACATTGGCTGTATAGCCAGACATGAACAGAACTTTTAAATTGGGATGATGTGATAGGAGCTGCTCGGATAGCTCACGGCCATTCATTTCAGGCATAACCACATCTGTTATTAAAAGGTCAATCGTTCCTGGGCTTTCATTTGCCAACTGAATCGCCTCAGTCGGATGTGTTGTGGAAAGAATATTATATCCAAGAACCGTGAGGATCCTTTCGCCGAGCTTCAGGATAGACGGATCGTCTTCGACCAGCAAAACCAATTCACCTCGGCTCAAAGGGATCTCTAAATCATCTTCATGGGTAGTCAGTCCAATATCACCGAAATGCCTGGGAAGATAGATCTTGAATGTCGTTCCTTTTTCCGGCTCGCTGTATACATTGATAAACCCATTGTTCTGTTTAACAATACCATAAACGGTTGATAGGCCTAACCCTGTACCCTTCCCAATGCCTTTTGTCGTAAAAAAAGGCTCAAAAATTTTATCCAGGGTTTTCGGCGACATTCCGCTGCCGTCATCACTTACTGCAAGTAATACATATTCACCGGCAATAAATCCCACGTGATCAGCACAGTATGCTTCATCAAAACTGATATTTTTCGTTTCAAAACTCACTTTACCTACGTTGGCGATTGCATCTCTGGCATTCACGCAGAGGTTGACCAGAATTTGATTTATCTGAGAAGGATCAATTTTAATGGGCCATAATTCTGCTTTGGGGAACCACTTAATATCAATATCTTCACCGATCAGTCGACAGAGCATTTTGAGCGTTTTTTCTATGGTATCATTCAGGTCGAGTACGATTGGGGCAATGGTTTGTTGACGGGCAAAGGCCAGTAATTGCCGGGTGATGTCCGTTGAACGCTTTGATGCCGTGTATATCTCCATCAAGTAATCGTATAGCGGATCGCTTTGTTCTATTTTTTCCAGAGCCAACTCTGTATAGCCCATGATTATACTGGAGATGTTGTTGTAGTCGTGTGCCACGCCGCCAGCCAATCGGCCAACCGACTCCATCTTCTGGGACTGAATAAACTGTGCCTGCAGGTTTATACGTTCAGTGATATTTCGACCAATACCCAACACCCCAGCGAGTTGGCCATCATTGCTGTACATTGCTGTCTTTATGGTTTCAAGAATTTCACGATGCCCATCATCAGCAAAAATAATTTCCTCTTCATTAATGCTGGGTTTCCCTTTGGCCATTACTATGGCATCGTGCTTTCTGAAAGAATCAGCCAAGTCCTTGTCAAGGAAATCATAGTCTGTTTTTCCGATGATATCCTTTTCTTTTGCACCAAAAAAATGTTCAAATCTGGAATTACAGGCAAGATAGATTCCGTTCTGATCTTTCAGCCAGATTAAATCAGGAATTGTTCGGATCAATGCCCTGAACTTTTGTTCGTTCTCTTTAAGTAATGCCTCTGTTTTTTTTCGTCTTGAGAGAAATACGGCGACAATAAATCCACATATCACACAGGCAACAACAAATGAAAGTCTCACGAATAAAGAATGCATAGGCACCTGAAAGACAAGGGACTCCATCAACGTTTCAGGGCCTTCCAATACAAGAAACGTTAAATTCTGATGAAAAAAAATAAACTCGAAATATCCGTCTATGAGCCAGAATAAAAGCCCAACCGCACTAGCAATGCCAAGGACATTGACATACACCTTAGATGTTTGATTCATAAAAAGACATCTGCTCCATTAAGGGCTTTCTATTTTATCGTAAGCAACATCGATAATTTTCATTAAATTTTTTGGCGGTTTATAACCGATGATCCTGGCCGTTTCCAGGTTGATTGCCAAAGTAAGTTCCTCTTTCAATACCTGTTTTAAATTTCTTGGTTTCACACCATTGAATATCTGGGCAAGATTGTTCGCATTAAATTTACCGGGAAGCTTGAAATCTTTCCGTCCAACGCTAAGCAATACGCCATTTTTGATATGGATTACTCCCCAATTGGACCAGGTTCGAACCTTGTATCTTAAAAGCGGTACCAGCGCTTTGGATATATTTTTAGGATCAGCCCCTCGATGAGCAGTAAAATAGAATGCATCTATGGTTGGTGCCAATTTTTCGCAGCATTCCGCGTATGCGTTTGACGCCTCATCTTCGCTCAGATTGGTGTCCGGAGCAATACATTCTACAAGTTCAAATCCTCTCTCTATTGAGACTTTCCTCAAATCCTCCAGATTCGAATAAGCTTTCCCATCCGATGTATCCTCATAAACGACTCCGAGTCTTTTGAATTTGATGATGTCATAAAATAGCTGTATCTGTCTCAGGTATCGTGTGGGATCGCACTCGGCAACGACATGGTCAAAACCGGAATCTTCCGCACTTTTTATGATGCCGGTTGTAATTGGGTCGGATGTCGACATGATAATCGTGGAGACACTATGATTGTTATTTGCCAAATCCAATCCGGCCCAAGTTCCAACGGCAAACATTAAGTCTATCTTTTTACCACGAAGGCGATCCAGGCATGCAAGCCTGTTCTTTTCACGCAAACTGTCCTCCCAGTTCGATGACCAGTACGCGTCTTCCACAAAATTGAGATAGTCGCTCTTGATATTATGGGATAGCCATGTCCACAGTATCCTGGTATCATCGGTATTCTGTAAATGCGGAAGTTCGGTTTTTTTGATCCATCCCAGGTCAATAAGACTGATCACCGTTTCTTTCAACGTTTCCTGGTAATCAGGCCATGGGCCGCCTTCTAAGTATCCTATACGCCATTTCTCCCCGTTGTTTAATGTCGGCGCCGTTTTTAGAGCCATTGAATCAGTCAATCCAAAATAAAAAAAAAGGACAAACATCACAATTAAATTGAGATATCGATTCGTTTTTCTTCTCATCATGCACTCATGTTTTTTATTTTTTTCCATATTATGGGGCTCCATAATTATGCGAATACGTTGCGCTGGAACGCTTAGTGTTCATCCAGGGCTTGTTGATTGCAGCTCAGGTCAAGGCCGCAGAATTTTCTAAACCGCAGGAGTAGGCTACGCGTAAGTTTTCGGATTTCGAAAACCTGAAAACGCCGACATGGGTCGCAGGATGCAATGAATTGATGGACAATAGTTAATCGGTGTCGATTCAGCTGTTAACGACATCCGATTTTATTACCATGATTGCCTTTATGTTTCCGAACAAACTCTGTTGGTCTTTTCTTATTCTATTAGCTATCGAACTTGAAAGACACCTTTAATCGAGTCCGGTATGCAACAATCCGGTTATCTTCAAGTCGCATATCCATTTTAACAACCTCTGCAACGCGAATGTCGCGCAATGATTTATCAACAGCCTTCATGGCGACTCGGGCTGCTTCTTCCCATGATTTCTCGGATAATCCAACGACTTCAATAATTTTGTAAACACTTGAATCCATGACAGCCTCCTTTTTTTGGTTGAATAGTCTGATTCTGTGAAAAAATAATTTTGAGTAGCTGAATAGCTTAATTCTGAAAAGATAAGTATTTTAAAAAATACCATATCGCAGCTGGCAACACAAACATTTAAAGACATCAGGACCACATTTATCATCCGTGACATAGATCAGGATTTATAATCCAGAGTATCCCTGACTTTGGCGGCCAATTCATTTTTCGAAAAGGGTTTCTGGATGAAATGAACCCCATGGTCCAGGACACCATGAGGAGCTATGACATTGGCCGTGTAGCCGGACATGAATAGACGTTTGATATTCGGGTAAAGCATTAAAAGGTTATGGGCAAGATCCCTTCCGTTCATCTCGGGCATGACCACGTCGGTCAGGAGCATATGCAGCTCACCTGTGTGCTCCCGTGCCAAATAGATGGCCTCCCCCGGGGTTCTTGCTTCAATCACGGTGTAACCTTGAGTCCTTAGCATCTTTCCCGTCATTCTCAGAATGGCCGGTTCATCTTCCACCAGGAGGATGGTTTCGTGGCCACCCATAGAAGGTTCTATGAAATCATTGATGACCTTTATCATATCCTTAGAAACGTACCGAGGCAGATAAAAGGTGAAAATCGAGCCGTGCCCAGGCTCACTGTAGACATTTATGAATCCGTTGTTCTGCTTGATGACGCCATAAACTGTGGATAGGCCAAGACCGGTCCCTTTGCCAACACCCTTGGTGGTAAAGAACGGTTCAAAGATGTTGTCCAATATCTCCTTGTCCATGCCGCAGCCATTGTCGCTCAGAGAGACCTGGACATAGTCTCCCGGAATAAATCCTTGATGATTGGCGCAATAATCGTCATCAAAGGTGCTGTTTTTTGTCTCGACAGTTATTTTACCCACCCCGGAAATCCCGTCTCTGGCATTGACGCATAAATTGGCCAGGATCTGATCAATCTGTGAGGGATCCACCATGACTGACCAAAGGTCAAGGCCGGGTTTCCAGGTAAGGTCAATATTCTCGCCAATGAGGCGGCGCAGCATGTTGAGCATCCCTTGAATGGTATGATTCAAATCAAGCTGTTTAGGAACAACGGTCTGTTTTCGGGCAAAGGCCAGCAGTTGCCGGGTAATATCGGCTGAACGCCTTGCCGCATGCCTGATTTCTTCCATATCGGCAAAAACAGGATGGGCAGAATCCAGTTGATCCTGGGCCATCTCAACGTGCCCCAGAATCACCCCGAGCATATTGTTAAAATCGTGTGCCACACCCCCGGCGAGCCTTCCAACGGATTCCATTTTCTGGGCCTGCCTGAGTTGGGATTCCAGCTTAAGTTTTTCTTCTTCCGTTTTTTTGCGGTCGGAGATATCATGATAATTAAGTAAAACACCTTGGATATCAGGATCATGGAAGCGATTAACTGCGGTGACTTCGATCCATTTGTAATGGCCGTCCTTGCACATATAACGGCATTCAACCGTACCTGATTCATCCGTCTTGCTCGTAACAAAACCAAAAAAATTTTGGATGCGATCCAGATCTCCAGGATGAACATTTATCCAGGTGGAGGCTCCCACAAGATCATCAGGATGCCAGCCAAACCACCTTTCGATATTCGAACTTTTGTAACGAATGATACCTTCCGGATCGATAATGGCAATGACATCCGAAATATTGGCCATCATGGCACGGTGTCTGGATTCATTTTTTCGTAGAAGTTCCTCCCCTTTCCTGCGTTCGGAAATATCAGTAACAAGAACGGCAAACTGGTTCTTCTTGGGGCAATATGAATACGTTGAATAATATTTTCCTGTTGTTTCCAGGTAGTTTTCATAATAGCTTGATTCACCCGTAAGAGCCACTTTACCGAAAACATCGATCCAGTATTGCTCCACCTTGGGCATGACTTCCGTGATCCGTTTACCGATGGCCATGTCACGGGTGATGCCCAGGATACGGGTATAGCTGTCATTAAGATCAAGAAACACATAATCAACCGGCTTACCGTTTTCATCACTGATAATTTCGTGAAGGGCAAGTCCCTGTTCCATGGATGTATATAGTAGCCGGTATTTTTCCTCACTTTCCCGTAAGGCTGTCTCTGCTTTTTTCTGTTCAGTAATATCGTTTATGACAATGTGACACATCAAATTACCATCCGGGTCATGAGAAACGGTCGCATTGATATGTGCACAGAACCAGGTATTGTCCGTGCGATTCATACGCAAGTCACAGGACTGAGGATTCCTGGTCTCAAAAAGATGTTTGCGATGATGGTAGTAGATGTCCTGATCTTCAGTTAGGATATATTGGGAGAAGGGCTGGTTAATGAGCGATTTTCTGGATATACCAAAAAGGGTTGCCGCGGTCAGATTGATTTCCAGAATCAATCCTTTTTCACTTAATGTACAATATCCCACCGGAGATAGGTTATAGATGTCAAAAAATCGCGTCTGGGTTTTTTCTATTTCTATTTGTGCCCGACGGAGTTCCTCGTTCTGCATCGAAAGCTCAATCTGGTATACCTGCAGTTCGTGGATCAGTGATGCGATGTCATTGAGTGACATGGATTGGATGAATTCCGTTGAAAGAACTGTCTCTTGATATGCGATGGTTTCGGCCTTTTGTCGAAGAGCTTGCCGGGCATGTCCGTCAGAGTTTTGGCCAACTGGTATAGATTCTGGCCCTGGGACCGAGTCACCGGGTTGGTTGTCCTTTTTCTTCATTGGGCACCGCTTTCAATTAATGTATAAATCACCCTGGGATTTGGCAAACTGCATGGGACTCAATCATGGATCAACACTCACTATCATTCAACAATAAAATAAAAAATATAACAAATTGAATAAATTACGATTGAAAGATCGCCCCCGGGTGGGAACTCGACTATACGAGATTGCGCATGGAAAAAAACAGGTAAAATCTAAAACGTATATCCAATTTTTAATAACCATTTTGACATAGGAACAGTAGGTTGTCAAAATTATTTCGGGTTATATACATTATATGCCTAATCGTTTTCTTCTGGACTATGTACGAGTACGAATGTTTTAGCCCGCCAACGGCAAGTCATCACCGAATAACAGAAAAACCAAACCTAAAGGCCTCGATACGGTGTTTATAGTTGATCAGATTTTCAGCAAGGGCATTCACATACTGGGCCTGGAAATACATATTGATGGGGCTTTGGACATGCCGGTTTAAGGGGTAACTTAAATCGATTTGAATGGAACTGCCTTTTCGGGCTGAGCGTAAATGGGACTCGCAAACCAGGCTGTTTTCCTGGCCAAACTTGATCATCAGATCAAAAAAACCCCTGTATGCGTCAAGATCCGGATTATTTTGATTGTCATTTCCAACATAAACAAAAAGTTTCGGCGCAATTTGAATTCCTGTGCCCAGGGTTTTATCGAGAAAAACAAATATGGGGTGAATATAAATATAATTGGTGCTTCGGGATTCCACCCCATCCCGTCCATTGGATTCGTGTTCAACACCTCCCTGCACGAAAAAACGTTCAATCAATGATGACCCATTGTACAGATTGGAACTCAAAAAAAACAGCTCGGGCTTATAACTGGTATCCTTGAACGGGGCTGACGGAGAATTCAAATCCCAGAACGACGACTGTGTATATGCGAAATGAATTCCGTTTAACCAGGGATGCCGACTGATAACAGAATCCTTGGGATTGAGAAAACGGTATTTGAAACTAAACTGGAACCGACTGTTTTCAGGTCGGGTACCGACAAGAAAATACATGGGTTTATACGCCGAAATACTTGAAAGATAGGGTTGATAAAGAGTAAACAGGGAATCCAGCGTCTGATATGGTGGCATCTCTTCCTGGCCTGCAGTTTCCGCATAACTCGGCAATACCCATGAATAAAAAACAATGAGCGATGCGCAAAGATAAAATAAACGCACGTTGATTAAAAACACGAAGCGGCCCCTTTTTGCTATATTATTGGAATATCATATTCGTCTTATCAGAATATGAATTAATCCTTTTTCTTTGAAAAAAATACCGGAGTGATGCCGGAGTGATGATTGATCAGAATAACCCGTTACAACCATACCATACACCAGGGCCGGGTATGTCTTATTTTTTATACAATATAATCATGGAAAATACAAAAAAGATTGGAACCCAAAGGCTTTTCATTTGTATAAGTAACTAACAGGGGATTTATTCACAACCACGAAGGCGGTCCGGATCAAGAGATGAACCCGAAAAAGGATATCGACAGCATAACTAAAATCAAGCAAGGAGATATCCATGGGTTTGAGGAGATGGTCTTAACATATCAAACGCCCTTGTTTGTCTATATCGTCAATATCATTCAACACAAACAGACAGCAGAGGATATTCTTCAGGATGTTTTCATCACAGCCTATACACACCTGAATACGTATAATCGCTTTCTGGGAAAATTTTCAACCTGGCTTTATCGCATTGCACGAAACCGGTGTCTGAATGAAATAAACCGGAAAAAAGAGATTCTGGAACCTGATTTTCCTGAGCTGCCCATGGAAACATCCCCTGCCGAAGACCTCTTGAATAAAGAGTTGTTTGAATCGCTTAATGAGGCCCTGGACAGCTTATCTTTTGAGGATCGTTCAGTATTTATCCTGGCAGAATGTGATGGGCTATCGCACAAAGACATAGCCCGAATCGAAAACATTAAAACAGGAACGGTCAAATCCAGATTGTCACGGACCAAAGAAAAACTGAGACATCATTTGAAAATGAATATGGGTGAAGACATTGAATGCTGAAAACGATTATAAAAAATGGCTGAACACACGATCCATGATCCGCCCGCCTGTTCATATGGCTGATCAGATCATGGCCAGGATCAAATCATCTGAAATCAAATCGTCAAACCAATCGAGGATGATTGACACGTATTATCAAAGATTTATCGAAAACAACCTCATGCAAGCAAGTCTGGGGCTTGGACTGGCTCTTGTGGGTCTGTTTCGACTGGCCTATGTGTCAAGCCTCATTTTAATGCCCTGACAAGGAGAAACAACCATGTACGATCATCATGAAATTATGGATGGAACACGAAGTCCCTTGTGGGCAGGCTTTCTGTCGCTGGCTGCAACCGGACTGGGTCATATTTATTGTGGGAAAATAGAAAAAGGACTGGTTCTTTTTTTTATCAGCTTTGTGTTTGCACCGATCATTTCGTCGTCCATGACTCAGGGGACATCGTCATTTTCCTTAGCTGCGGTGATAGGCTCTGTACTTATTCTGGTGTTTGTCTTTTTTTACGCCCTCATCGATGCGGTTATCACCGCAAAAAAAATCAACAAACCCTATACTTTAAAAGAATACAACCGCTGGTATATCTATTTGGCCTTTATCATTGTGTCTGTGACCTATCCCACGAATCTGGCCAACACCATCAGGGACCATGTGGTTCAAGCCTACAAGATACCCAGTAACAGCATGGTGCCAGGCATATTAAAGCATGATTTTGTGCTGATCAACAAGGCTGTGTACAGAAAACACTCTCCGGAAGTCGGCGATGTTGTCATATTTATCAATCCCAATAAGAGACATCTGGATTTCATGAAACGCATCGTGGCCATGCCCGGGGATACCCTTGAGATTAAAAACAATGTCGTGTTTATAAATGACAGCCCCCTTGGCTATAGAGATGCCAATGACGACGCGTTGAAGGCTTTGGGAAAACAGGTTGACGGAACAGTGATAATCGAAATCAATGGTTCTGCAACCTATGGAATTATGCTGACCCAAGATAAAATGCCTGATTTTCAAAAAACGAAAATTCCCAACGGCCATTGTTTTGTTCTGGGAGACAACCGGAATAACAGTCAGGACAGTCGCAAGTTCGGCCCGGTTCCCCTGTGCGACATCAAAGGCCGGGTTGAGTCCATCTACCTGCCCGCTGAATCATGGTCACGATTCGGTTCATATAAAGATTTACATTAATGGCGTTAAGCTTTTTTTCAGTATCAGAATCTATGTATATTGTATCTTGTCCCATATTTACCCCCTTTTACATTCACATATATGTGAATATTGTCAAACACATTTCCGATATGTTTAGACCTATGCATGTTTTGTGTCTCTGATACATAACCATAGAATTCCTGTCATTTTATTACGTTACGCATATGATTACACAATTCTTTTAAACACCATGCCTCACAATGATTAGAACACTAAAATAATTATGCATATTATTTCATATAAAATAATATGGATAATCACATAACATTCAGATTTAAAAATTAATTTGACTATAATTCTCAATCATTATATAGACCACAGATCATCATTATATTCCCCATAAACGCATTATTATAAACATTAAGTATTACATTAACACTATCAATCTAACTATTTTGTTACCAAGAAAAAAGTCACACAACGTTGCAATTTTTGAGGCGAAATTTCTAATCTATCGTGTACACCAAAATATTTTGGAGGACTGACATGGCGAAAATCAATATCAATACAGCGACGCTCAAAGATTTAATCCCATTACCCGGCATTGACAATACGTTGGCAGAGCGCATTCTCAAGTACAGGGATGCCATTGGAACGTTCAAAAACATTGAAGACATTGAAAATGTTCGAGGCATATCGGAAACCATCATGAAAGGAATCAGGGATTCAATTTCCATAGCCAAAGAAGATGAACGTGTGAGTGAGGGACTCAAAATCAGCGTTGTTCTCAGCCCCATCGATAAGGCTGGCGACTATATCGGGTTTAGAGTCATGGCATCGGGCAACCGTATGGATGAAGACCAGGCCATCATACCCTTCGTCGCCACTGGTTTTACATCAACAGATGGGAAAACAGAAATTGTTTTACCTCCCAAAGACAAGCTTGATGAAAATTTAACCTTTGAAGTGTTTACCCCGGATGGCCTGATCGTCCACAGTGAAGTCAAAACAGTCAAAACATTGCCCCATCAACTTGAGTTCAAAGTCGCTCCACGGACATACGGAAAAACACTGGCCAACGACGACCCCAATGCAGGTAAACCTTCCAGAATCAGAGGCCGCGTCTTTGATGAAGGGGGTAGAACGGTTCCGTCTCTCCAGGTTGTCATTTGGGGATCACAGGTCGACAATCCAAAAGATAAGGATTTTTTTGCCCTTGTCGTCGCCAACACCGATGTCCAAGGTAATTTTACAGGACCCTATCCCCTGGGAAATTACACAGCGGCCCATGCAGCTGTGGCCCTAGGTGATGACATGCAAAACATTATCATTCATCTTGAAGATGGAGAATTCCCAAAATCCATACTTTTACCAGTAGACCTTCCCTGCCCTGGAGAAAAATACGGCGATGAGTGTGAACAGAAAGCATCGACTGAGCCCCCCCGTTCACCGGACAACACAGACCTTGCCCGGGCCGATGGGACATTCTCTTCAGATCCCGGTGCAGGACGCTGCGTGGATTTCACCAAACCGGACCGAACCCTGGAAGAGTTTACCTACTCCTACGTTGTCAGGACCACAGAACCGTCGATTAAGGGTTTTACTTTAAGGGAGCAACCCAATATCGATATCACGAAAATCCTGGGATTGCTAAAAGAACAGACAACTGTGAGAAACATGGAACGCACGATGTTGTACTCTGCTAACATGGGTACGATCAATGCCACGGAAGGGATTGAAATCGGACAGCTTGAAGGGATAAAAGTCAATGCCGAAATCCTGAAAACGTTGGCACGAGATCCTGATGGCTTTTCCATGGCCACAATTATGAAATCCATAAATCGTACCAACCATGTGGAACTTCAAAAGATACTCGGTCGTATAGCGGTGAAACAACCCAGTCGAAAACCATTAAATTGCAGCAATATTGTGGATTGGGATGATGATCCCACCATCTATCAGGCCTGCACCATCGCCCATGGGCATGTCCTTCGTTTCAAGCAGGAATGGGTGGCCGACGGCTATTCCATGGGAAATCTCCTGTACAGCCTTCCCCTGGCCCCTGGCCAGAAAAAACAAATTTCCGTTATTGACTGGGAACGTCGTGAATCAGCAACCCGAAGTGAAATACTTGAAGAACGAGAGTCCCTTGATGCATCCATCAGCCGGGACCGGGACATCAGTGATGTGGTCAGCGGCACGGTCAATGAAAGTATGCGTGGGGGGTCCAAATCCTCTTCGGGCAGCGTGGCCGGCGGTATTGGCATTGGTGCCATCCTGGGGCCTGTTGGAGGCCTGCTGGGTGTGGGAGGTGGTCATGCCAGTGCCAGCAGCAGTTCCTGGCAGAATTCTTCCCGAAGCACGGCCGCCAGTGCCCTTAACCAACTGAGGGATCGGACCATTCAGAGCGCGTCTTCTGTTCGCAGCCAGCGTTCGTCCGTGGTTCAAACCGTCCAGCAGGGAGAACGGGTCAGGGCCACCACAGAAACCGTGGCAAACTACAATCATTGCCACGCCATAACCATTCAGTATTTTGAAGTCCTCCGTCACCTCCTGCTCCGCCACCGATTGACCGATGTCCAGGAATGCCTTTTTGTGCCTTTGATGATGAGCTGGTTTACAGATGACAAGGCCCTTCGGTGGAAAGACACCATTTCTCCCTGGGTACCCCGGGCATTACGCCGGGGTTTTGGTGCTCTGGATCGAATTGAAAACAATTACGAAGGCAGTGATTTCCCCTTGGGAAGATATGCAGATGAGCAACTGCTTTCCGTGGATGGGGATTTACGGCTCCGCTTCCAGATTGCCCGGCCAAAGGATGATGAAAACGATGAATTCGATCCAAACTCATGGTCCCCCCTGCTCAAATTATTCGGATTTACACCCCAGGATTTTTATAACAGTTATTTAAAAAATCAAAACTATAAGGATCGTATCTTTCTTGAACATATGGGGTCCAAAATTGCCAGTACCGTGGTGGGACAATTGAGGATTGAAGCCTTAAAAAATGACGGCAGCCTGGTCAACCTGAATGTTGATCCCACATTGATAACAACCTTCAGAAATGACCGGGAACTCTATGTCACCCTGCGCATGCAAAAGGATCCTGATCCCGTGAACAGGGCAGACATCAAGGCCGTAATCATCAGTTCGCGATTGCTGCTCCCTGGCTTGCCTTTTGTGGTTGATGCCCTGCCGGCCGGATCCAGGGTAATCGTTGAATCAGGCTCAATGTCCTATACCACAGCCCATCACCAGGATTACCTGTTCGCAAGCCGTTCCATAAAAAATGATCTGACAGGTTATGATGATGTCCGGATCCAGACCCCCTTGAATCGACGTGAGCTCCGAAATCCTCGCGAAGAAGATAAAGAGTTGGCACGAAATCTTCTGGATTACCTCAATGAACACATTGAGCGCTATCATCATATCATCTGGTACAGAATGAGTGATGCCAGACGATACATGCTTCTGGACGGATTCCAGGCTCCCAACGCCGGAGGCCGTTCCGTGGCAAGTGTGGTTGAAAATGAACTGATCGGCATTGTGGGCAATTGCCTGGTCATGCCGGTGTCCTGGGGTTATCACCTTGACCCCACCTTTAATCAGGATGCTGAAAATCCCATCAATCTCCTTGAACACTATGAACCCAACACACCCATTGAACCGTCACGGGTTGCCCTGCCCACACGGGGTGTCTATGCAGAGGCTGTCAAGGGTGCATGCAATTCCTGTGAGATCAAAGATGAGACGCGATTCTGGCGCTGGGAAGAATCCCCCATTCCCGATTCACCGCCGGCCATTCTTCCTGTTTCCATGGATACACGCAGGGCTGAGCCCCCGAACCTTGAAACCAAAGATTTTCCGTCTCCCATCATCGCCATGCAGTCAGCTCCGGCAGCACCCGATCCTGCCGGCCTTGCCGGTGTACTTACACTCTTGGGTCAAAGCGGAATTTTCAGGGATATGGCTGGACTTGAAGGCACACAGAAAAATGTTGCGGCGGCCCTTGAGCAGGCATTTTCAACGGCCACCACCTTCGGAACAAAGGCGGCTGATCTGGCTCTCCAGGGCAAAATGGTCAAAGACATTGACAAGGCCATGCGGACCATTCAAACCGCTCGAAAAGACGGCTTGATCAATGATGCACAAGCCAGCCAGCTCACTGAAACGGCCATCCGGGGCCTTGTGGGTTCAGGCACAACAAATCCGCCCAAGGCAACCACCACCGACGAGGTCAAGGATATTACAAAGGCAGCGGGTGACAATAAAGCATCGGTCAAAGTCAACCGGCCCACCGGAGAGAAGGTGGAAGTGGATGCCCGGCCCACTGACGGGGAGAGTACCCTCACAGCTGCCGTGGCCGATTTTTTTGGCCTGAGTGCTGACACAAAACCCAAAGCCCGCCCTGATAGGACCAAAGACCTTCCCGTTGCCATTGCCCTGGTCAATGCCTTCAAGAAAGGAACTGGCAGCGGTAAATGGACCAATCTCGACCGCAGCGATGTGGCCGATGGCCTGATCACCCTGATCAACGATCCTGACAAGGTCAACCAGGGGTCCATCGGTGTTTGCGGCCCGGCAGTATTTTTCAACATCTGGATCGAAGCCGACCCCGTCTCCTTTGCCCGCTATGGCATCGCCATATACGAAAACGGAGAAGCAGCCATTGGAACCCTCACCGTTAAAGCCGGATCAGATTTAAGGGCACAGGATTATAAGGTTCTGGCCGGAAAGATGAACCCTGTGGTGCCCCCTGCGGACTGGATGGTGATGAGTGCCCTGCGTGATTCCGAAAACGGATTCTTTGACTTTGAGGGCACGCCCCAGGAAGATTTTTCAGGCGGGACAACCGGCGGAGAAGTTGCAAGCTGGTTCCGTGCAACGGGTCTTTTTTCAAATATTACCGATGACACCCCACCCAATCTCAAAACCATTGATCTTGACCATGCCAAGAAATTGAACCCCACGGCAAACCGGAAAATTGTCATGAATATCGACACAAATATGATCCGGCCTGCAAAGCAAAAAGGAAAGGGTAAACATTTTATCGCCCTTCGAAGCAAAGTCACTGAGCTTCCAAACGGTGATATTGACTTCAGCTACTGGACCTGGGGATCACCCCCTGAATCGGTTACCCAGCCCCTGACCAAAGCACGGTTCGAAGACACCTATCTGGGTGCCATCAGCTGTGAATTTTGATGTCACGAAATAAAATGGCATAAGTCCCATGGTTCCTATATGTCTTATGGGTCTCATGGGACCCATAAGACACTTGGGACTTATGAAAAGTTTAACGTCCAACGTCAACGCCCTTCATTCAATGTTGATGGTTGGATGTTAATATTTGGCGTTTATGATATTGATTCCGGGTCAATCGATGTAGGGGCACGGCGTGCCGTGCCCTTGTTTGAAGGGATTAAAACCTGACCAGACCCCTCACTCACCCTGGTCCCATTCCCGTATGTATTTATTTACGGTGCGCCGGTCAAGCTGGGTTCTTCGTGAGACTTCTTCAAAGGTTCCGTGGCGTTGATAGAGAAGCTTGCAGTAGCCCTGGGTCAGGTGCTGGGCCGAGATGGTGCCTTTTTCAAATCCGTCTTTCAAAAGGGATTCCAGGTCTTGGCCCACGGTGATGGTATCTCCTTCGTAATCCAGTTTGAGAAGAACCCGTCGGACGCATTGTTCAAGTTCCCGGACATTACCTGGCCAGGGGTAGTCCCTACCCAGCCTGGCATCGATCACATCCCGGACCATCTCCACCAACTCGGGAGAGTCTTTGCCGATCATGCGCTTGACAATAAAAGACAAAAGATCCTTGAGCTCGGCAGGATCGGCCTGGAGCCTTTCGAAAAGTGTGGGCACCGTGATCACATCCGAGCAGAGCCTGTAATAAAAATCGTCCCGAAAAACACCCTCGCTTCTTAGTTTGTTGATGGGCATATTGGTTGCGGCAATGACCCGTCCTGAAAACCGTTCTTTCCGGGTGCTGCCCACAGGATAGAAGAACCTTTCCTGGAGCACCTGGAGCAGTTTGACCTGCACCGGCATGGAAATATCGCCGATTTCGTCAAGGAAAATCGATCCATGGGTGGTGCAGCGTTTGAACACGCCTTCGTAATTTTCCACAGCACCTGTGAAAGCACCTTTTCTGTGGCCGAACAATTCGGATTCAATGAGGGTTTCAGGGAACTGGGACAGGTTGATGGGCATAAAAAACGTGGTGAAACTGTCCCGGAATCTCAATTTCTTCATATCAAAGGGAATATATCCCGATTGACCGATGGCGGCTGCAACGGCCCCTTTGCCTGTTCCGGTCCGGCCCAGGATCAGGGTCGAGAAATCCTCCATCTTGTTTCTGAGATATTTGCGGTAGATATTGATATTGTGTGTGAAAATATTGTTCCATAAATCCACCCGGAGTTTTTTCATAACCGGACTCTTACCGATGATATTACGGTTGATGAAGAAAAAGGCCCGTCTTAGCTGGTAAGCTTCTTCAAAGGTACTCTGGATGCTTTCGTTGTCAAATCCCCATTTTTCAAGATATTCTTTTGCCTGGGCTGCAAAGGGCAGCTTGACGGTTCTCTCATCGGCTTCCATCTGTTCCTGAATCAGATCATCAAAGTTGCCCCGGAATCGATAAAAAAAATCAAACAGAAATAATGTTTCAACCTCCAGACGATCCTGTTCAGCCACGCTGTTGATGTCACGAATGCCCTTGTTTTTCAAATCATTGATTTTCTGGGTGACCGCCTCGATCATCCGGTTGGTGATCTGGGGTCTGGACAGGCCGGTATGCCCTCCGATGATCTTGGAATCCAGTTCAAATCGTTTGTCACTGAAGGGATTGCACAAACCCGCTTCCTTGATCAAGATAATATAGTCCCTGTCCAGTGGGTCCAATGTTATTTTTTCAGCCATTTAAATGTGTCCGATCAGATTGATGATGTGAAAAAATGTTCATGCCATGCATAAGGTGTGTACAGACCATGAAAAAACACCAAATAGAAAAAAAAATCAATAACAATTAAAAACGTTTTAATTTTGTAAATGATATCAAGCAACTAATAAACTCTTCTTCAGAGTGGCACAGGTCTTGTAAAGGTGAGTCAGCCTAAACCACGATGCGGTGCACGCTGTGTACCCTGTGATGCGTGACCATGAGCTTTAATAAAACGTAAGGATTAAACATGAACAAAACAATATCGGCCGTTGTCTTTCCGGGCCAGGGTTCTCAACGGCATGGAATGGGGCTGGATTTTTACAACACATTTTTAGATGCAAAGTTATGTTTTGAAGAAGCCTCGGATGCTTTGGGCTGGGATGTGGCAGCCCTGTGTTTTGGAGACGATCCCCTGCTTCATATGACCGAATATGCGCAGCCTTGTATTCTTACAACGGAAATCGCCATGTATCAAAGCCTGGTGAACCGTTTTCCCTTTTCCCCCAGCTATTTCGGGGGACATAGTCTTGGGGAGTACACCGCCCTTGTGGCCGCTGGCGTGGTCCCCCTTAATGACGCGGTAAAGATTGTCAACGCACGGGGGAAATTAATGCAGATCGCTTGTCCCGAAGGGATTGGAGGTATGGCGGCATTAATTTCAGATGATATTAATATGGGCGATCTCCGGGACCTTATTTGGGGTCTTGACGTGGATATTGCCAACATCAACTCAGAAAATCAGATTGTCTTGAGCGGTGATACGACTGCTCTGAAAACCATTGAAAGAAAACTGAGTCATTCATCCATGGGAAAAGGAATCCGCTTTGTGCCTCTTACGGTCAGTGCTGCCTTTCACAGCCGGTTCATGGCTGTTATCAAAGAGGATTTCAAAGAGATTCTTCTCCATTTTTCAAACAGTTTTAATTTTAAAAATGCCCATACCGTGACATCCAACTTCAGAGGAGGCTTCCATTCGACCAAGGCAACGGAGGTTCTGAATGATCTTGTCTCCCAAATCGCAGCCCCGGTAAATTGGCTGGAAAACATGGACATGCTATCAGGGCGCGCTACGAACATCATTGAGGTTGGTCCGGGCAGGCCCCTTCGGGCCTTTTTCAATTCAAAGGGAATCAATTGCCTGTCCCTGACCACGGTGGTCAGTGTGGAAAGAACCTTCGGAATAAGGGAAACCATGGCCTGCTGAATAAAGACGTTTGGAAGCCATTGTTCAGACAATCACCCATGACCTTTACATGCTTGCATATAGAGCTTCGCACTTGAATATTCACGCTGAAATCATACAGGAACAAAACCATGCACTTTAAATCAAACCACTGGGCCATCATCATCGGTGCATCCGGGGGAATCGGAATGGCCACAGCAGAAAAACTTGCCCAACATGGCATGAACCTCTGCCTGGTTCACAGGGACCGACGAGGAGCCATGGCTAACATTGGCCTCCAATTTGAAAAATTACGAGCACAGGGCATCAAGACCCTGAGTTTTAATTGTGATGCACTCAGTCAAGACGGCCGGAAAGAGGTTTTGGACTCACTGACAAACGAAATGGGACAAAACGGAAAGGTACGGATGGTCCTCCATGCACTGGCACTGGGGAATCTGAAGCTGCTTGCCCCTTCCCTTTCGCCTCGGTTCCCGGAACAGGTGTTCGCCAAACTTGCCGAATCATTGAACCGCACACCCGAAGAAATTAAAGACGCATTTCAAGGGGTGCTAAATACAGGAGAAGCACGGCTTTATCCCTTTCTTGACCCGGCCTATAATCAGGACGCTTTTCTGGACCAGGATGATTTCAAACACACCCTCCATGCCATGGGGGTCAATATCGTGGAGTGGGTCAAGGATCTTTTTGATCGAACGCTTTTTGCTGAAGATGCCCGGGTTCTCACCCTGACCAGCGAGGGGAACCAGGTTGCCTGGAAGGGCTATGCAGCCGTGTCAGCAGCAAAGGCCGTGCTGGAATCCTTGTCTCGATCCATGGCCGTTGAATTCGGACCTTACGGAATACGTTCCAATGTGATCCAGGCCGGTGTCACAGACACGGCGGCATTACGCATGATTCCGGGAAATGAACGGATCAAGGCCCAGGCCCTGCTCCGCAATCCCATGGGCCGCCTGACCCTGCCAGGCGATGTGGCCAATGCGATTTACCTTCTATGCACTGACGAGGCAGCCTGGATCAATGGTGCCCTGATATGTGTGGACGGCGGCGAAAGGATTGCCTGATATGATTTATCTTCATGGCATGGGCCATTTTCACCCGGACAACATCATCAGTAACCCATTTATCTCTGAGCTGGACATCGGAAGTGACGATGAATGGATCATGGACCGGGTGGGAATCTCCTCACGCTTTACCAGCCTGAGTCTTGATTATATCCGAGAGACACGAAACAAGGACCCCAGAGGTGCATGGGAAGCCAGTCAGTACACCCGCCAGGAAATGGGTGTAAAGGCCGCGGACATGGCCTTATCACGTGCCGGGATCACGGCCGAAGATATCGGGCTGGTCATCTCGGGCACCTCCACACCCGAGCACACGATTCCTGCGGAAGCAGCCTGCATTGCCGCAGGCCTCAATATCGAAGCCCCCTGCTTTGATTTAAATTCAGCCTGCAGTACCTTTCTGGTTCAGCTTGCCTTTCTCAATAACATGAAACCGGAAAAAACACCGGCCTATATTCTGATCATAAACCCGGAAAACTACACCCATGTTGTGGATTATACGGACCGCAACACAGTTCCCTTGTTCGGAGACGGAACAAGCGCCGCCGTGGTGTCGCTCACAATTCCCTCAGACAAGTTTTTTTCCCATCTTCATTGCGATTCCAGTCCCATGGAATGGAACACGGTCCGGATTCCCAGGATGGGACATTTCACCCAACAAGGAAAAGTGGTCCAGGGATTTGCCATCCGAACAGCCACACAGTCCTTACGACGGCTCAAAAGCCATGACCCGGACCATGAATCATCCCTGACTTTTATCGGCCACCAGGCCAATTTCCTAATGCTCAACCACGTGTGCCATCGGTGTGATATCCCACCGAACAGGCACTGGTTCAATGTGGTGGATCATGGCAATACCGGAGCGGCCAGTGCCCCCTCGGTCCTCAGCCAGAACTGGGACAGACTCAAAGAAGGCCAACGCGTGGCCATGGTTGTGGTGGGATCCGGCCTGACTTGGGCTGAAACACTGCTTACGATCAAAACCAATCAAGGAGTCTCATCATGACGTTGAACACGAATAAATCCAACCTGCCCGTGGCCCTGGTCACGGGCGGCGGAAAAGGCATTGGAGCCGCATGCTGCCGGCTCCTTGCCCAGCAGGGCTTCAACGTGGCCATCCATTACAAGCAAAGCATTGAGCAGGCCCAAGCTGTGCTGTCTGAGATCCAAGGCCAGGGTCTTCTTGTCCAGGCCGATCTTTGTGATCCTGACCAGATTGATGCCATGTTAAGTCAGATCAAGGAGACATGCGGTCGTGTAGACATTCTGGTTAACAACGCGGGCCTGTCAGTGAATGGGGCCATGGGAACCATGAATCTTGACGCCTTTGACAGGCAGAGAGGCCTGATGCGCGGGGTCTGGTACCTGATCAAACGGGTTCTTCGGGTGTTTATGATTCGTCAGAAAAACGGCCGTATCATCAATATGTCCAGTGTCACGGCCCACACAGGAAACCCCCTTCAGATCCCTTACACCATGGAAAAAGCAGCCTTGGATGCCCTGACCCGGTCCTTGTCCAAAGAGCTTGCCCACACCGGGATTCTGGTCAATTCCGTGGCGCCGGGATTTATTGACACGGACATGACCGGGGAGTTAAGCGACCAGGTCCGGCAGGACATCCTCACTGCAATTCCCATGGGACGCATGGGTAAACCCGAAGAAGTGGCCCAGGTGGTGGGATTTCTTGCCACATCGGGAACCTATATCAACGGCACGGTCATCCACGTAAACGGAGGCATGTATGGTGGATGAAACACTCACCCGGAGAATTCTTGATCTGGTTCCCCAACAGGCACCCTTCCGGTTTATCGATGACATTCTGACCATCAGTATGAATCAGGTGGTGTCATCATACCGGTTCAAAGAGGATGAATGGTTTTTTTCCGGACATTTTCCGGGAAACCCCATTACACCAGGCGTAATCCTGGTTGAAACCATGGCCCAGGCCGGACTTGTGGTCATGGCCATTTATAATTACCTGGAACAGGGACTTTCCGAATCCCAAATTATAAAAAAGAACACCCTGTTCGCCCTGATGGACAACGTGGAATTCTCACGCCTTGTAAGGCCCGGAGACCGGGTGATTGTCAAGGCAGATAAGATATATTTCAAAAAAGGAAACCTCAAAACACAGGTCAGTATGGAGCATGAAGACGGCACCTTGATATGCCAAGGCATTCTGACCGGAAAAGGAGTTGAAAATGACGGTTAACCGAGTGGTGATCACAGGACTGGGGGTTGTGGCACCCAATGCCAATTCCGTTGCGGACTTTGAAGACGCCCTGCGAAACGGACAATCCGGCATACGATTTATCCCCCAGCTGGAAACATTAAATTTTTCCTGTCAGATCGGTGGTGTTCCCCAGGGGTTTGAGGCCATACGAGAACACCATTTTGGAAAAGATAACCATGAGTTCACCAGTGATAATGTCTGTTATGCCGGCGTGGCGGCCATGGATGCCTGGGCTGACGCAGGGCTTGAACAACCTGATCCGGATGGTTCGGCTGACTGGGATACGGGTGCGGTGGTGGGCTGTGGCATCGGTGACATGGACATGATTTCCAATCGTGTGGTGCCCATGGTCAATGAGGGTAAAGTCAGGCGCATGGGAACCCGGGTCATCGAGCAGGTCATGGCCAGCGGTGTCAGTGCGAAAATCGCAGGACTTTTAGGCCTGGGAAACCAGGTCACATCCAACTCATCGGCCTGCAACACCGGAACCGAGGCCATTGCACATGCAGCCTTACGCATCCGCACTGGCCTGGCCAAGCGCATGGTGGCCGGTGGATCTGACGGTGCATCACCCTATACCTGGGGAGGTTTCGATTCCATGCGGGTTCTGGCCAGAAAATTCAACCAGAGTCCTGATCAGGGGTCCCGGCCCATGAGTGCATCGGCCTGCGGGTTTGTCCCGGGAGCAGGTGCTGGAATCCTGATTCTGGAATCTCTGGAAAGTGCCCGAAAACGGGGTGTCCCTATTTATGCTGAAATCATCGGGTTCCATATCAATTGTGGGGGCCAGAGAAAGGGAGGGACCATGACAGCCCCCAGTGCCGAAGGTGTCCAGCGCTGCCTCAAGGCAGCCATGGCTGATGCAAACATTCATCCCCATGAAATTGACGCCATCAGCGGCCACCTCACGGCAACCCTGGCAGACCCCTATGAGTTCAAAAACTGGGCCCAGGTTCTGGACAGAAGAGACGAAGATTTTCCCTTTATCAATGCCACCAAATCCATGATCGGCCACTGCCTGGGTGCAGCCGGAGCCATTGAAACCATTGCCGCTGTCCTGGAATTGAAAAAGGGGTTTCTTCATCCCTCCCTCAATTGCGAGGATATACACCCGGACATCCGTCCCTATGAAAAAAGCATCGTGCGAAAAACATTGGAAATACCTGAGCTGACCACCCTTGCCAAGACCAGTTTTGGGTTTGGGGATGTTAATGGATGCCTGATTTTAAGAAAATGGAAAGACGAAGAATAATAACGCACACGAAGGGCACAAAGAAATTGCCTCCGGCGGTCAGATTTTAAAAATCTGGTCAAACGGGTCGTGTGTTTAATGATTAATCATATGACCAATATTTTACTTTATGAACTCAAACCAATGAAGCCCTATCAAAATACATATTTGTCAAACTTTTTAAAAAAACCAAAGGAGAAATACCATGAACGACAAAACCATGTTTGAAACCATTCAAAAGACCATCAGTGCTTATGTCAAAGATAAAGAGCTTCTGGATACAGCCACCAAAGACACACGACTTATTCAGGATCTGAACATCAATTCAGCCCGGCTTGTGGATATCATCATCACCTTTGAAGATGTGTTTGACATTGAAATCGGTGATGACGATATGGACGATATCCGAACCATTGGTCAACTGATGGATGTGATTCAGAAAAAAAAGGAAATGACTGCGGCATAGGATGATGGGATTAATTTTTCACCCATCCTGGGTAAAAAATCATGGATGGGTGAAACCTATGGATGGTTATAGGACATATGGGACTAATATTTGAGGTAAGTATGAATGATTCGGTAAAAGCACATGTGCGTTTCCAGTATCTTATGGGACGGTTTGCGATTTTTATAACGGGCCCCCTGATTTATCTGCTCATCCATTGTGTGGGATATCGGATCAGGCACCTTGAGCAGATCCGGGAAACGGTCAAACGGATGTACCGCCGTCATCCGGGCCCATGGCTGATCTGCGCCAATCATTTGACCCTCATTGATTCGGTGATCATTGCCTATGCCATGGCCCCGTGTTACAAATACATGATCCATTATCATCAGCTTCCCTGGAACATGCCGGAAAAGAAAAACTTTAACAAAAATATAGTTATAAGTCTTCTCACCTTTGTCTGCAAATGCATCCCGGTTATCCGGAAAGGTGATCGGGCATCGGTAGCGAAAAGCCTTGCAAAATGTGAGTTCCTTCTGGAAAAAAATGAAAGCCTGATGATTTTCCCCGAAGGCACACGATCACGCAGCGGCCGGATCGATCCCCATGAGTATTCATACGGTGTGGGCCGTCTTCTTTCACAAATCCCTGATTGCAACGTGATGTGTATCTACCTGAGGGGCCTTAAACAAAACACATTCAGTCGCGTTCCTGCCTTTAGACAGGAGTTCAACATGGCCATCTGCCCCATCACACCCCAAACCCGGCACAAAGGACTCCGGGCCCAGCGTGATTACTCAAGACAAATCATTGAAACCCTGATCCATATGGAAAATCATTATGTTGATGGCCCTGGGAAATGACATCGTGGATCTGGCTTCGCCCCATGTCACAGGCAAAGGTCAAGACCCTCGTTTTATCAGAAAAATTCTCACGTCCCGTGAGCAGGAATACCTGAACAACTCTGATCGTCCCGACCGGGTCCTCTGGCATGTCTGGGCGGCCAAGGAATCGGCTTACAAAGCCCTTTCACGCCATCATCCCCATATCTCCAGTGCCCCCAAGTCTTTTGACGTTTCCTTTTATCCAACTGATTTTTCTTCTATGACAAATGGCATTGTCCATACCCCCATGGAAAACCTTTCCATGTCTTCCTGGTCTGATAAAGATAAAATCTGCTGTATATGCATGAATTCCGTGTCACCTTCATCCCTTGTTCTTGACCTTGGCGTCGAAGGAATGGAGAAAGGAATGGCATTGGATTACGATCAGTCAACAGCGGCTCAATCCCTCCTTGTCAGAAAAAAGGCCCTGTTATCCCTGGCATCATATTCAGGTGAATCAATCGATGATATCGCCATTGAAAGACCCCAAAATAAAAAGGGTCACACAGGTCCACCTGAGGTTTGGATCAAAGGTAAAAAAACAGACATGACCTTAAGCTTAAGTCATGATGGCAGATTTGTGTTTTTTGTCTGGGTGATCTGATTCAGATCACGTGTCATGTCCTTCAACAAGTTGAAAAACCCCATCTTTGACAACTTTCATGATCAGGGGTTTGCCCTCGACATCGCCATTTTCATCAAAGGAAAATTCACCGGTAAGCCCTTCAAATGATTTCATGGAATGCAATGCCTTCGCAATATCATAGGGAACCGTATTGCCGGCGGATTTGATTCCCTGGGCAAGGGCCATCATGGCTTCATACCCCTGGGTTGCTGCAATATCAGGATCTTTACTGTATATTTGTCTAAATTTTGCCAAGAATTGTTGCATTGCCGGATAATCATAACCCGGGTGAAACACCGACCCGGCATAAACATTCTCAGCCGATTCCCCTGCAATTTTCAAGAGCATGGGTTGGTCCAAAGAATCACCGCCGATAATGGGGACATTCACACCTGTTTTTCGTATTTCAATGACAACATCAGCAGCCAAAGGCATAACCCCTGCCAGAAAAATGGCATCAAACTCATAATTATCCTTCCAGAATTTGATTTGTTCCCGGAAGTCCCGCTTTGAGCTCAAATCATCATAGCTTGACCTGTCAAGAATAATCAGGCCTTGACTCAAGGCGTTTATTTCAAAGGCATTGCTCAGTCCCCTGCCATAATCATCGTTGATATTGTATATCAGGATATTCTTGAACCCATGTTTACGGCAGAATTCGGCAATCTTCTTTCCAAAAATCGGATCACTGGGAATATTTCGAAATATTCCCGGATAGCCCTGGGATGTGAGTTTGATACTGGTGGACAAAGGCGACATCATCACAATTCCGTAATACTGGTACATGATGGAAACGGGAATGGATATATAGGAACTGGAATGGCCCAGGACCGCAACGACGTCTTCGTTATCTGCAAAGGACTGGGCAACGATTTGTCCGGTTGTCAGATCCCCTTTGTCATCGCCTTTGACCACTGAAATTTTCCGGCCATTTAAAAGACCACCCCCCTGATTGACCTCATCCACCGCCATGGAAACCCCTTCCCAGAGCAGATTTCGTTTCTCAGCCCAGGGGGAAGCAGCCCCGATCAGGATATCACCTTTTGATTTCAGTGCGTGCCTTGCCCGGTTCTCTGCGGGGTTATCACTGCCTGAGCATCCGGCCATCACCAGGGTTAAAACGATAAAATAAACGATTTCATTTATCATGATCTTTCGTCTCCGCTCTTTTTCTAAGAGAAACTGGCAAATATATTAAACATGAATTATGCAATCTGACGAGCGGCAAGTTCTTTGAACAAACCGTCTTGGGCCATCAGTGCCTCATAATTACCCGACTGTAACACCCGGCCTTTATCCATAACGTAAATTCTGTCCGCATTGATAATTGTGCTGAGCCTGTGGGCAATGACCACACGAGTCACCTTGAGATCCTCAAGGCTTTTGCTTACCTCGGCCTGGGTCTTGTTGTCCAGAGCGCTGGTGGCCTCGTCAAAAAAAAGGATCTTTGGCTTTTTGACAATGGAACGGGCAATGACGATTCGTTGTCTCTGCCCCCCGGACAAAACCCCTCCCCCAGCAGGCAAAACAGTGTGCATGCCCATGGGCATGGCTTTGATATCATCGGCCACCCCGGCCATTTGTGCCGCATCCCAGGCATCTTCAATGGTCAGATTGGACTGGCCCACAATATTTTCAAAGATACTGCCCTGGGTCAGCATGCCATTTTGCATGGCAACGCCGAATTGACGTCTGGATTCTAAAATATCTATGGTGTCAAGGTCCTGTTTGTCATAATAGATGGTTCCTGCTTCGGGCTTGTCAAACCCGATTAAAAGCCTTAAAAGCGTTGACTTTCCGGAACCTGACCCACCCACAATGGCGATAAACTCCCCGGGTTTTGCACTGATCGATACATCATCCAGCACAAGGGGGAGGTCTTCCCCATACCTGAAATAAACATGGGCAACTTCAATATCCCCGGTGAGCTTACCCGGAGATGATTTCTGCTGATCGTTCTCGGGCTGGGTGATAAGAATGGGCTTGAGGGCTTCATAGATGGGGACGACAGCCAGGGACGAGGTAAACACCCCGGTCATATTGAGCAATGCGCCTTGAAATGCACCGAATGCGGCGATAAAGGCAAGAAATGATCCTGTTGTCATGGGATCTTTCATATAAAATATCATCCATGAAAAAAGAGTCATGCTTGTGAGCAAAGGAAACACGGAATTAAAGGCCGTCAACACATTCTGGGCAAGCCCCGCTGAAAACAGGGCCTTGCGATTGATTGAAAAAAGGTCGCTCCATTTGACAAAGGCCCGTTTTTCAGAGCCTGTCATTTTGACCTTTGCCACCCCGCTGATCAGCTGGAAAAGAAAACCCGCATTTTTATTACTGATCCGGATGGATGCCCTCTGATGTTTAAGTTGAATCAGGTTGATGGTCAATGTGCAGAGAAGGGTCACACAGGTTAATCCCACAGCAATCAGGGCCAATCCCCAATCATAATAAAAAAGGAGGAACAGATTGAATATGGAAAAAATGGATGAAAGTACCGTGTTCAGAGCCGCCCCTGCAACCATGTCAATAATGGTGGTAATCCCAAGGCTTCGTTTTGCAAGATCTCCAGACGAGTAATTTCTGAAAAACGGCACAGGCAGGCCCAGGAGCCTGTCCCACAACGCCGATTGAACCGCATGATTCACCTTGCCCTGGATGCGTACAAGGGAGAATCCTTTGGCCAGTTCAAATAAACTTGTGGAAAGGGCAAGGGCAAAGAGTATGAAAAAAATCTGCGTCATCCGGGACCGTGCAGCTTCGGGGATAATGCTGTCAAATATAATCCCCGTGACCACAGGGGTTGCCATACCAATAAGCCCTACGATGGTGCCGAGAATGCCGACGGCGTAAATATCCCCTTTGCTTTCCCACAGAATCATTCTGCAGATATCCATGAGTGTCAAAGGTTTTGAATCAAATGGTTTGTAAAACGTGAAGGCCATGGGTGAAAGCCGTAAGGACTCTTCTTCGGTCATGGTCCGTCGTTCTCCGGTGAGGGGATCAAAGGCCTCATAGGCGTTTGATCTTAGGGGCAAAAGACAGACCGGCTGCATGCCTTCTTCATAAAATGCCAGCATGGGTCCGCCATCCCTTTTGATCCAGTTCCCTTTGAGAACCACTTCCCGAACCCTGAAACCCGAATACCTGGCAAGGGCGATGACTTGATATTTGGAATCCCCTTCGGGCATGTCCAAAGGCTCTTTTATTTCAAATCCCCTCTTGGCGGCGATGACTGAGGCACAGGCCAGGACCGGATTTGTGGTGGCGATGGTTCGCTCATAGTCGCCCCGGGTCACCACATGGGCCAGTCCCTTGAGAGCCTTTTCATAGCTCAGACTGTCAGCGGTTTCGCGCCGTTTCAGCTTTGAATCAATATGATTTGATAAGTTCTGCATAGGGGCCTTCCACATCTTTCATAGTTTCATGTGTACCACGCTGAACGATTTTCCCTTTATCCAGAATGATGATCTCGTCACAGTCCCGGATGGTGCTCAGCCGGTGTGCCACAATCAGGCATGTGGTCCCCCGGCGCCGGATATTTGTGTCCACGATCATTTCCGTCTGTGTATCAAGGGCGCTGGTTGCCTCGTCCATAATCAGAAGATTCGGCCTGTTCAACAGGGCCCTTGCAATCTCCATTCTCTGGCGCTGGCCACCGCTGAAATTCCCGCCACCTTCCTCCACATGACTCTCATAGCCTCCTTTTCGGGATGCAATCTCATCATGGATGTGTGCATCGTGTGCAGATTGAACCAGGTCTTCATCCGGTACCGAACGATCCCACATGGTCAGGTTTTCCTTGATGCTGCCTTCAAACATGAAAATATCCTGATCCACCATGGCAACGGAGTCGAAAAAAACCAGTTCAGGAATGCTCCCAATGGGCTTGCCATCGTACAGGACCTCCCCTGTCCAGGGTGTGTAAAGCCCGCTTGCAATTTTTGCCACCGTGGATTTCCCTGAACCTGACCCGCCAACAATGGCAACCCTGTCGCCTGGTTTGAGTGTCACGGAAAAATCCGTGATCAGCGGAGCTTCGACCTTGCTGTACCCAAAGCTGATGTTCTTCAGTTCAAGTGAACCTTCAAGTTTTTCGACCCCGAATTCCTCAATGGACACCGGGTTGAATTCCTGGTTTTTCTTATATCGCAAGGCATCATCCAGCCGTTTGATATCCGAAGTGGTTTCCTGGAGTGTTGAACCAAGCTGGACAAGCTGGTTAAAGGGCTGAAGAAAACTGGACATGAGACTCTGGAAAGCCACAAGCATACCCATGGTCAGGACCCCATCCATAACTCTGAATCCACCCACCACAAGCACAACCAGATTGTTTATGGCCACCAAAAGGGGCGTGACCATATTAAGCAACTGCGTGGGCATGGCCAGTTCCTGGGTGGCATTGGTTACCTTTGCCTCGTGCCCTCCCCATTTGGCAAAGAAATCAGACTCTCCACCCGATGCTTTCAAGGTTTCGATCATGCGCAGCCCTGACATGGACACACCCATGAGTTTTCCCGTCTCCTGCTGAAGCTGCTGATTCAAAAGCACTCTTTTTTTAGAAACAAATTTCAATGCCAGCAGATTAATCAGGGCCACGGCAATACCGGTCAGGGTCAGAACCACATCATAATATAACATGATGATTATATAAAAAATGACCATAACCAGATTCAGGGCATTGATGGAAAGGGTTCCCGAAAGAAGCGTTGCGACTTTATCATTGAGCTGGATTCTGGATACCAGATCACCGCCCATACGCTGGGAAAAGAATTCCACGGGAAGGCTGATGATGTGTGTCAAAAACTTCGCTGATGAACTGATGGCAAGCCGTGTTTCAAATTTAAGCAGATAATACTCCTGAAGCCAGGTCAGGGTCCCGCGAACAAGGGCGGTAATGCACATGGCCACAAGCAGGGGCCTGAACCATCCTATCATCTGACCCACAAGAACATTATCAACAAAAATTCGTGTAAAAATGGGTATGACAACACCGGGAACCACCAGGAAAAGTCCGGCCAGGATCACATACACAAGAGGGGATGTGGCATTGTCAAGCCTTCTTATCAGGGCCTTTACAGTGGAGTCCTGCTCACCCCCTTTTTCAAACGCATCGGTGGGGGTAAATGTCAGCACCACGCCTGTAAAGGCATTATCAAATTCTTCGTAGGTGATTATTTTTGGCCCGGATGCCGGATCATTGAGATAGACCTTGTCTTTTTTAAACCCTTCAAGAACAACAAAATGGTTGAAATTCCAGAATACAATGACCGGGAAGTCCATGGTTTTAAGTTCTTCAGGCTCAAAGCGAAACCCCTTTGCTTCCAGGCCATATTTCCTGGCCGCTTTGAGCATGTTGCTAGCCTTGCTTCCATCCCGGGACACGCCACATTCCACGCGAAGCTCTTCAAGAGGCACCTTACGGCCATAATAGGCCAGCACCATGGCAAGTGATGCAGCACCGCATTCCAGACCTTCCATCTGGAGAACAGTGGGAGTTTTAACCCTTTGCATTTGTTATACCCTCACCCAGAACGTATTTTTTAAATAATGGAATAACCATGTTGATGGGCTTCTGCTGTTCAACAACAATATTGCCCAGACACATGGTGCCCGATCCCATCTTAAGTTCCGGGCCTTTACCCGATGACCATTTAAAACCACTGAAGGTTCTGGGATCCGGAATCAGATCAGCATGGACCTCAATGGGTGCCCCCCCGGCTGTCAAGGCATTGACCAGAGCACTGTTATGCAGAACGTTCATCATGGCAGCCTCTGAAACAGGGAACTCGGAGACTGATGTGACAAGACCGAGCATGAATCCGTACTCCTCCTGCCTGGTGGTTGTGGGAGATAATTGCGCTTTCATCCCCCGTTTGATTTTTTTCCCCTGCATGGCAGAAAAATAGATGACCGCTTCAAGGGTTTTCGTGTTTTTACCCACCAACTCCACCTTTGCCAGGGGTGAGGCCGTATTCACCATGACTCCCCTTTCAGCACTTAACTCAATAATCTGGCCCGAATAAGGGCTCATGACACTGGAAGATTGTTCAAGATCAATGATCAATCCGGCAATTTCTCTTTTTTTTGCACTGATCTGCTGGGCAAGGTCGGTCTTGATGGAATCCTTGTTTGTCGTCACTTGGAACAGTTGAATCTCAATCTGGGTCACATCATTGTTGATCTTGCTGACCTGGCTTTTGACAGAATCAATGGATTGCTGGGTATCAATGAGGACCTGTTCGGTGATGATGCCATCGGCCAGCAGTTTTTTCTGGTTGGCTTCTTTCTGCATCAGCCAAAGCTTCTGCTTTTCAAGATTTTTAATTTCGGTCTTCATGGCTTCCACGGACTGTTTGGCAGACTCTTTATTAAGGAGTATCTCTTGGGTGCCCGATGATGTGGTCCATGACATTTTCCCGTTCAATTCAGCCAGGGTTGCCCGGGCGTCATTTAATCGTTCTAAAAGATCGGTCTGTTCAATCCGGGCAATGAGCCTACCCTTTTCAACCACATCGCCCACGCTGAAATAGATATCCTTGATCCTCCCGGGAGATGGTGCGACGATCTCATAAACCCCACCTGTTTTTATGAAAAGCCCCATGCCGGAAACCTTGGTGGGTATGGATCCCATAAATCCCCATGCAAGAGCTGCCGCAATAAGCAGTCCCATGGTCAATAGAGAGATCCATCCCTTGGAACTTGTGATCTGGATCATGGTATCCAGTTGATCCGGAGACGACAACCTGTCCAACGACACTTTTCTGAAAATTTTTGACATAGTCTCAACCTGGTTTTATTGTGAAATAAAGATTTATGGGCACTGTCATTGACAGCCTGCCCTTTCAATATGGAAAAACGTGACCCTGTTGATCAGTTTGTGCTCAAGGAATAAAGTGCCGAAAGATTTGCCGAAATCCTGTCGCCTTCAATGGAGATGATATCCCCTGCATCATAAAGAACACCAGCCAGGGCCACAGCCACCTGACGCATATTCTCTATCTTGGCGACCAGGGCATTCTGATAGTTTTCCCGGGTGTTGATCACATCAAGCACCGTACTCATCCCCAATTTTAATTTCTTCTCTTCCACATCCAAGGATTCCTTGTATAGGGTCACGGTTTCAATGGAAAATGCATAGGCCTTTAAATTCTGGGTAAGTTCATTTATGGAAGAGGCCACATCATAACTTGCCTTTCGTTTTGCATTGGCGAGATTCAAGGCTCTCTGGCGAAGGGCAATTTCCTTCTGGGCCAAATCGCTTTTTGCGGAACTGTTTCCCAAGGGCGTTGAAAAAACGACTCCCGCCGTATATGTTTTTGCATTGTCAATCACATCTTCAGACACATGGGGTCCCTTGTCGGAATAGTTGGCTTTGACATAAAAATTAAGATCAGGCTTCATGATCCTCTTTGATGATTCCAGCATCAACTCCGTTGACCGGATAACACTTTCCAGGGATTTGATGTCGTACCGATGCTCAAAGGCGCGTTGAACAAAGTCATCCACCTCAAGCGTATCCGGGTCTTGGACGTGGGCCCAGAGACTTTTGGGACGGGGCAGATTCGTCCCATCGTAGGGCATACCCATGGATTTCGCGAGTTCGCAACCCATGGTCATCAGATCTTTTTCACCGCTGACCACTTGTCCAAGTTTGACAGCGAGATTGGCCTTGATTTGATTTGCATCGGCCTTGGGGCGTTCACCGTTTGCAACCAGTTTCTCAAAATCCGAAAGCATTTTCCGGGTATTTTTCTCATTGTCCTTATAAATGAGAAGACGTTCATAAGCAGCGAGATAAGCCCAGTAATTCAACGCCGTTTGATAAACACTGGTTGAGGCTTGAAAAAAATAATTATTGATAATGGCTTTATTGCTCTCTATGGCGATTTTTTCGTTGGTCGTATTGGTGTTTTCCATGATCAGATCAAATATGGGGAAATTGATGGCAACGCTGATGGAGCTTGACGCTTCTCTGGGCTGGGTAAGCGCCGGTGAGATATCATTTGAACTTATGACACTGGCCGTGGTTTCAATGCCAATTCCGCTTCGTGTCAGCTTGGTGAGCGTCAATCCATAGGTTTGGGGCTCGGTTTTAATGAGATCTCGATTGTATAATTGCTGCTCAATCTCATCAAGGGGGGTCTGGGCAGATGAAAATTCAACATTGGTGGACAAGATATGGTCAAAGGGCCCCCGGGCACCTTCGGATGCTTTCCGGGACGCTTCGGCGCTCAGCTTGCTGTAAATAATGTCGGCCTGTAATTGAAGGGTGGATTCAATGGCCTGTTCAAGAGAAAGTTCATCGGCACATGTGGTGGACGCCATTAACACGAGCAAGAGAATCAACTTAAACACCATTTGCCACCCCTTGTTTCATGATGATTGGTAAAAATTATTCAGAATATCGAACAAAAAGGTATAAAAAAATCACTCGGATTCTTTAGATGTTTAGATTTGAAAATTATGGATCTGAGATTTACTGAGAACTGAAATAAGGTCGCCCATGCAAGAAAGCATATTCTCGAACGATTATTATGAAAAACAAATTGATTACTTTGACAATGTATCGTAAATTATCTGTGTTGTCGAATACATTTTCCACATGATTCTTATTTATCCTAAAATCCGTCAGTTCCTAATCAATTTTAATGAGTGTTCCAGGTATCCCAAAAGAAAGGATTACTATTTTAATGACCTCCCACGACATCATTCTCATTAATCCGCCTTATAGCACCATGGGCAATCCCTACATCAGCGTTCCGGTCCTTTATTCCTATCTTAAAAATGAACATATTGACGTTCTGCCTTGCGATCTGGATTCTGTCCTGTATCGGGAACTTTCCAGGCCGACCATGGTTCGTCAAGGCATTGAGCATGTTAAACACAGATTTATGGAGCTGAACAACAGAGATGCCCTGAATTATGCAGAATCCTTGGAATATCGTATGTTTTCGTCGCTTTTATTTCAGCTTTCCTGTCATGGAACGGAACTCACGGATTATGTGAGCAGCGATTATTCCCTTGACGATTTTAAAGGTTCACGGTTTAAAAAACTGCTGATAACAGCCTCGAGTGCCTTAAGTTTTCCTGAAATGATTCTTACGGTACCGCAATTTGCCGTCAATCCCCTGTTTGACAGTTCGTCGATTTCCGATATCTTTGACAGCCTGTCCGACAGCAATTCAATACGTGATATACTCTACCGGGAAATCGATAGGATTATGGAAAGCCATAATTCTCCCATCTGGGGGATATCAATTCCCTTTTACGAGCAGATTATCAAAGCCTTTCAATGTGCCGCGTACATTAAAAAGAAACAGCCCGATGCCTTCATCATTCTGGGAGGGCCCTCTGTGTCTCTTTACTTCAATAATTTACCCGACACCAGACTGTTTTCCCTTGTGGACGCCTTTGCCTATGATGAAGGGGAATTGACGCTAAAGGAACTGGTTCATGTCAAAAAAACCAAGGGCTCCCTCCATGATGTCCCGGGTATTTCCTTTCAAGAAGGGGAAAGGATTTGCTTTACAAAACCGCCGAAAAGAATATCCATCAATCAGTTGACAGCCCCTGATTATCAGGCCATGGACCTTGGGTCGTATATCAAGAAAAGGGAGAATATGATTGTGCCCATTCGCCTGACCAAGGGCTGTTCGTGGGGAAAATGCACCTTTTGTTCCTCATTCAATTCCGAATACGAACAGATCGATCCTGAACTGGCATTGAATCAATTATTAAGCATTTATCATGGCGCAGGAATTCGTAAATTCATATTTTCCGATGAAGCATCCCCCCTGCCCATTCTGGATTATCTGGCAGAAAAAATCATTGAGCTTGGCCTGTCCGTATCCTGGCTGTTTCACACGCGGCTTACCAAAAAACTGACAAAAGAACGCTGTGAATTATATATGAAGGCCGGATGCTACCAAATATACATTGGCCTTGAATCCACATCGGACAGAATTCTCAAAAAAATGAATAAAGGCATCACCTTTGAACAGATTGACGAATTTTTTAAGGGGATAGAGCCGAATCTGCCCATCGGAGTTTATATGATGATCGGTTTTCCGGGTGAACGTGAGGATGAAGCGGAACATGGTTATCGCTATGTCAGTCAGCTGGTCGAACAAAAGAAACTCACCTCGTTTTTCTATTCCCATTTCATTGTTAAACCCGGCTCTGCCATTTGGAAAAACCCTTCGGAATTCGGCATCACACAGCTATCAAAACGGAAAGATCAGGATCTGGACCACAATATCTACCGATTCAAAACCGATGGAATGTCCCTTGAAACGGTTTACTCTCATATTTCCAAGTATTCGGGTAAGACAGATCTTGAAGAGATCTTTTCAAAAATATGCGACATAGACTTTCAGGAAATCCATGAACCCTTAAATTTCAGCATGCAGGATATCACTGATTTTGTATCGTCGGATTTCAGTTTTTTTTATAAATCCATGCGGGAATGGTTTTCAAATCCTGAAACCATCCAAAGGCATGAAACCATAACTTGGTAGAAATATCTTTAATAGACGGATATAAATCAATGATCATCAATCCTTCATCACGCGTATCGTTGAAAACCACCTCAAACCCGCTTTTACTTGAAAAAGCCCAATGGAATCTTACCGGGCTTTTTATGCATGATGCATTTATCCTTGATTTTATTCGAAAGATCCGTGATCACGTGAATGTCTCGCCATTCAAATGGGTCCATGGCGCCCCCCTTTCTTACATATGGAACGGCGGACGGGTTGACCCGGAATTTCAAATCACCCGAAAGGCCCTGGACAAGATATTGGATGCCTACCAGTCACTGGATACGGGATGCATGCTCACATTTTCCAACCGATTCATTTCTAAACATGATCTTGACGACCCGGATTGCAACTATCTGCTCAATCGTTTGAACGGAGCCGCCCCCAAAAAAAACGGGGTGATTGTGGCCAGTGATGTTCTGGCCGATTATATCCGCACCACATATCCCAATCTCCACCTCATGGCATCCATCATCAAGGTGACCTGTGAAAAAGGTGAAGGAGACCTCTTGTACTATAAATCCCTGGAGTCTGCCTTTGATTCCTATGTCCTGGATGTCAATGACAATGTCAATTATCCCTTACTTGAAAACCTTGATCGTTCAAACGTTGAAATCCTTGTGAACAGCAGCTGTGTCTATCATTGTCCCCACAAGGCGGAACACTATGATCTGCTGGTGAAAATGCATGACAAAAAAAATGGCGTGACCATGGATACCGTTCTTGAATACCAGAAAAAAAACTGCACGGCCTATCCCGTGGGACGGCAGCTCGGCAAAACACGCAATCACTGCCTGACCATGACCGAACTTCACACCCTATACGACATGGGCTTTCGCCATTTCAAACTCCAGGGCCGATACACCACATCGTTGATCGGCATTCTCCATGACATCTGCCACTATGTCTTTGAAAATGAGCAAATCGGGCCCCAGGTGTTTCATTCATTTATATAAATGCTCCGGATAGCCTCCAAGCCCTGAGAACCAGGGCCTTGAATATCGCTTTAAGTTTTCCGTATTGGGCAAAGACATAATTCCGTTCCGGGGGTCAGGAACCATGTCTTTACCCATGACAAACCAAAGGTCTTCTTTTTCAACGGCCTGGTGGAGTTGTTCAATAAGAAGATGGCCCTGGGGGTGTTTTGAGAAAAAATAGTACAGTTCATTGTGACCCTTGAAATCGTTGTTAAGCACAAGGTATGACAGATCATCGACATCCTGGTTTTCCCCGTGATACTGCTCAGAGAATATGGGGGAAACCGGATGCATCCATACTCCGGGTGTAAACATAACCGGAACATGTGCCAGATGGGTTTGACAGAAGGTCAGAGTGTGGTTCAGGGTCTCCTGTGTTTCAACAGGCGTTCCGACCATCATCGACACCTCAAATGGGATCCGGGAAGCGTGAAGATTTTCAATGGCCCGGATTGAATCCATGACTGTAAAGCCTTTGTTCAGATAGTCCAGAACCTTGTCATTGCCGCTTTCAAGGGTCAGGACAAGTCCGGCACAACCTGATTTTTTGTAGGTTTTGAGCAGGTCTAAAGACAAACCCCGGGGATTCACATAGGCATACCAGTTTATATCCACATCCCCTTGAATCAAGGCCTGGGCAATGGCCAGGGAATGCCCGGTGGGATAGGAAAACACCGAATCAACAAAATAAATATGCCTCATGTGATGGACATGGGCGTAGTTTTCAAGTTCCTGCATGAGAAGGGATACAGGTCTCAAACGACAGGATGTGCCTTCAAGATAGGGATAGACGCAGTAGGAACAGTGAAAAGAACACCCGCGTTTTGTCTGTACAGCCCCATACCCCCCATGGTCGTAATACATGGCCTTGTGTTCATTCAGGCAGGACAGATCCATGGTGCACAGGCTGTCCTGATCAGGACCGAGCCCACAATTTTTATGCAGGGCTTGACCCTTTCTATGGACAAGCCCGGGAATGGTGCCAATGTCCTTTCCCTGATTCAGTGCCTCAAGGAGAAGGACCAGGGCCGTCTCCCCCTGGCCCTGTATGCCGTAATCAAGGTCAAGGGATGACATATAAAGTTCAGGAGCCAGGGAAAACGCTGCCCCTCCCCCGATCATGGGAGCACTCGAACAGGTACGGATAAATTCCATGACCGGTAAGTCCTGGGAAACGCAGAAAAAATCACTCAGGTTGGATGTATTTACAGCAGGGTAACCAAAATGATACAGGTTCCGGAATGAATACCCCATATAGTCCGGACTAAATTCCTTGATTTTATTCTTTAATGTTTGCTTGTAATCCTCTGATATTTTGGATTCTTCAAAAAATGCGGGCAGCAAAATCGGGAGAATCATGGTTTCAATGCCATTGTCTTTCAAGGCTCCTGCAATGAAAAAAAGCCCGATGGGTGCGATTCGAAAATCTGCATCTGCCCTGTTGTCGTTGACGGGAAGAGAGTGAAACAAAAGAACCCGACACGTTTTTTTTGCCATAATGTACGCCCTTTAATATTACACCTGGGAAGCTGCGAGAGGTTATGGTAATATAGACTTTTACACATCAAGGTAGAGAACAACGTGGTCATAGTGGCATGCCTTACGAAGAAAAACCAGAAGAATTTGACCTGATCAAAGACGCACTCAATCACTATCATGCAACATATCCTGGAGACCTGTTATCCGGGTTCCTCAAAACAAGGAAAACACGATGTATGACATTGTCTTTATCAACCCGCCCAATCACTGCAAAGAGGATTATATCCCACTGGGCCTTCGAAACCTTTATACAATCATCACAGATGCAGGTTATCACGCGGATTTTATTGATCTTCAAAAAAAATTTATCATAGGGGAGCTTGGATTTACTGCCGATTCAAGGGAGAAAATAGACACGATCATCTCACAGATTGAAGCAAAAATAGTTGCGTTCACCGTGTGGAACACCTCCTTTCCCTGGGTCATCCATATGTGCGAATTTATAAAAAAATTAAATCCCCGGATAACCACAATCATCGGAGGCCCTCTTTCCACACTGGCGTCAGAGCAAATCCTCAATGATTACGACTGCATTGACATTGCCTGCAGATTTGAGGGGGAAATGATCATCCAACCTCTTGTCAATGCTGTGTTATCCCGTGGAATCACCCGGATGGAAACCATCTTGAATATTGCCTACAGGACGCCTGAGGGTGCTGTTCATTCAACAAAGGATGCCCCTCTTATTGACAATCTTGATACCTTGCCAACCATTGATGTAAACCCTGTTGATTTTAAAAGCCCGGTGATCAATCTGGAAGCAGGCCGAGGATGTTCCTTTCACTGCTACTACTGTTCGTCCTGTGTTTTATGGAAATTCAAGCCCAGATATAAATCAGGTGCAAGACTGTTTTCCGAAATAAACCATCTGTGCACTCTGTATAAAAACGCCGGGTTGAATCCACCGGTCTTTCATCTGGAGCACGATAACTTCCTCATGAAACCCAGTGTTCTTGTTGAATTTGACAAACATGTTCAGGAAACAGGCCTTGAATTTAAATATGGTTTTGCAGGCAGAGCCGATCTTATCACTGAAAAAAATCTCACATTGCTGAAACGGACAGGGTGTTTTTATGCCTACCTGGGAATTGAGACCGGATCAGAACGCATGCAAAAAATCATTCGTAAAAACCTGTCCATCAACACCGTTTTTTCAGCTGTTCGAAACATTCAGAACCATGGGATACTCGTTAATGCAAATTTAATGTACGGCTTTCCCGAAGAAACACTGGATGATCTTTATGACACACTATCATTAATCACGACCTTGCGATATATGGGCGTAACCGTTCGGATCAGCATGCTGGGGCCTGAATTAAAAACACCGGTGTGTGAGGCTGCCCTTCTTTCAGACTATCTGTTCAATGACGCCTCACCCTATGTCACGGAATTGACCCTGTGTGGTTTTAAGCCCGAAGAATACAACAAAATCTATGTAAACCATCTTTACACGCTGAAAAACAGTCATTACGACATTTTGCTTTATAACAAATTTATTCAGTTCTGGCATACCCTGGTCTCTGATTACCCCATGACGGTAAATGCCTTCATGCAGCACCCTGATTTTGACTGGAACCTCTTGTTTACACGATGGAATGATCGGATCAAAACCAAAGACGCCCCAGAGACACCACCTGATCAAGGCTCGGATCTGTTCACCCTTTTTATGGAATATCCACGTCAAAACGCAAAAGAAGTTGAAATCACGCGGATTGAGCATCATCTTGCTGTAAAAAAACAGAGACCTAACAGCCCTGACTTATCCCGGGAACATATGTTGGAGTATTACAGGCACTACAGCCACGTTCGAGAAAACACCTTGGAAAAACTGGATGCATACGCCATTACAGGATAGGCTCACACGGGTTCCATATACGTTGGTACCTGTGATTCCAGGGAAGATATTAGCCAGATTCAGTGACTATCAATCCAAAATTTGACTTATCATAGGGGACGTCCATGTCAGAGGGAGACGCGAGCCCTGCAAGCATGATGTTTATATATTGAAAAAACAAGCTAATCCGGATAAAATAACCAAAAAGCCAATCGGGCAGGAGGAATCCGATACCGATGAATTATCATCCGTTAACACTGTCATTCAACGGGCCTTTGGCCCATCTTGAGTCCGGATTCCGGGAATTCCGTTACCGGGAATCCCTCTGGCGTGTCCGTGGTGCCCTTGTGGTGGCCTTTGCCTTTTACGCAGCCTTCGGTATTTTGGATGCGGTTCTCGCCCCTGAAAAAAAACTAATCTTCTGGGGGATCCGCTACGGCGTGTTCTGCCCTGCGACGCTTCTTATCCTGGCCTTTTCCTGGCATCATCTGTTCCAACGGTTCGAACAGGCCCTGTTGTTTGTCCTGTGCCTCATCGCTGGGGTGGGCATCATTCTCATGGTCACCATTGCCGACCCTCCGGCCACCTACTCCTATTATGCCGGTATCATTCTTGTATTTATCCATATCTACACCTTTCTGCGTATGGATTTTATCTGGGCGGCAGCATGCACCTGGCTGATCGTGCTCTGCTACGAAATCGGCGCGATCTGGATAGCGGACACGCCAACAGCCATTCTGGTCAACAACAATTTCTTCTTTATTTCCGCCAATCTCCTGTGCATGCTGGCAGGTTATTCCATGGAACTCCAGGAACGCAGAAGCTATTATTACAATGATCGTCTTAACCGTGAAAAGGATAAGGTGGCCCAGGCCAATGCCCTCCTTGACCAGACGGTCACGGAAAGGACCAAGGAACTGGTCATTGCCAATCAGCAACTTAAAGCCGAAATGTCCGACCGTCTTGTATCGGAAAATTCCCGAAGGGCGCTTGAGACCGAATTAAACCGAATACAACGGATGGAAGCCATTGGCACCCTGGCTGGTGGTATTGCCCATGATTTCAACAATATCCTGTCAGCTGTCATTGGCTATACTGAACTGACCTTAGATATTGTTGACAAGAACTCCGAAGCCAATGAAAATCTGGTTGCAATCCTCAGGGCTGCTCTGCGTGCCAGGGACCTGACACGGCAGATACTGGCCTTCAGCCGCCAGACAGATCAGGAGATACAGCCTGTGAGGTTGGATCGATTGATCACGGAAGCCATAAAACTGATGCGGGCCACCCTGCCGGCGACCATCGAAGTACAACAGTCAGTTCGGAGCATCTCTTGCGTATTAGGAGACCCAGGACAATTACACCGAATTATTATAAACCTTTGCACCAATTCAGCCCATGCCATGGGGAGCCAACCGGGTATCCTTTCCGTGAACCTGGAAGACATTGTCGTTGACGAAAGTTTTATCCAGCCTCCGGAGCAACTTGTCCCAGGTGAGTATGTCTGCCTTTCCATCAGTGATACCGGATGCGGAATGACTCCCGAAACCATGGAAAAAGCCTTTAATCCGTTCTTTACGACAAAACCACTGGACCAGGGAACCGGCATGGGTCTTTCTGTGGTCCACGGCATTGTCAAAGCATGCCAGGGAAGTCTCCGGGTTGAAAGCCTGCCCGGTGTCGGGTCAACGTTTTTTGTCTACCTGCCCATTTCAAAGGAGGCCCAGGAATTAGAATACCTTGAAAAGAACGAGCACCTGCAGGGTTCCGGCCACATTCTGGTGCTGGATGATGAGCAGGCGGTTGCATTCTCCACCCAACGTTCCCTGGAATCCATGGGATACACGGTTACAGCCTGCCTCCAGCCCAGCAAAGCACTGGCCCTGATTGAAAAAGCACCGGAGGCCATAGACCTGGTGATCACGGATTACGCCATGCCGAAAATGACAGGGCTTGAGGTTGCCTCCCGAATCAAAGCCATCAGTCCAAATCTTCCAATCATTCTTTGCACCGGCTACGGCGAGAACCTTTCCCGGGAAAACTTCGAAGGAACCGGAATCCGGGAATTTCTTGTTAAACCCATCCTGCGTAAAACACTGGGAAAGGCCATAGCAGGTATCCTGAATCCCGGCCAGATCATTGAACCCTGAGCAAATCACCGCAAAACGTATCCACCTGTTTTATTCTTGATTTTGGTGCTATTGGAGCCATGGGCTCACCTCCCATTCCATGCTAACTCATATTTTATTTATCCACCCCCACAGACCACGTCTATTATTAGAATATATTCCAATTTTCCATTGACAAACCCGCAGAATTTACCATATGCATAAAAATGGAATGCATTCTATTTATCAAAAAACAACGTTATGGCCCTAAATCGAAAACGGAGGACGACCATGATACGCTTCAAACCATTGCTTTTGCCGATTGCTATTTTGTTCAGTGTGTGGATCTGTGCGTGTGACCCCATCGATGATGTCACCACGGAAACCTATACGACCCAGACATTGAACTTTAGGGTTTTCGTTGGACCTGACCAATCCATGGAATGTAACATCATCGCCAATCTCCATCGTCCCGACAGCGCGACAGCCTCTCATCCCGCACCGGCGTTGATGGGCACCAATGGCTTTGGCGGATCCAAAGACGACGCCTATGCGACGGGTACAAACAATGAACTCAAGCAGTTCGCACGTCACGGTTACGTGGGCTTGTCCTACTCCGGGCTCGGGTTTGGAGGCAGCGATTGCCTGATCTCCATGGACTCGCCTGAGTACGACGGCCTGGCCGCCAGTCAACTGGCGCAATTTTTGGGCGGTAAAACAGGCATTGCCTATGAAGAACACAGCTACAAAAATGGGGAACATGTTTGGTCCAAGCCGGTCGCATCTGTAGATTATGTGATCCGTGACGATAACCGAAGCGGCATTGTCAATGATCCCAGGGTTGGAATGATCGGTGCCTCCTATGGCGGGGCCGTGCTCTATGCGGCTGCAGCAGTGGACCCACGCATTGATACGATCGTGCCCCAAGAAACCTGGACCAATCTCGTCTATTCCTTGACCCCCAATAACGCGGACCTAGACGAGGATCTTCTCTCCACAGCCATGGGCGTAGGCAAGATAAGCTGGGCCGAATCCTTTTTTCTCGCAGGGTTGACCCAACCCTTTCTGCATAGTGACGTTTACCGCCCTGAGACCCCCTGCCCCGGATTCAGAGAAGAAGCGTGCCCGGTCATTAATGATGGGATCAATAACGGTTATCCAAACGATATGGCATTCACCCTTAACCCGGAAGTTTCCCCGCTTTTCTATGCAGATAAGATCACGATCCCTGTTTTCATCAACCAGGGTATCAATGACAGTCTGTTTAATCTTAATGAGGGTATCGCCATGTATAAACGACTTAAGCAGCGCGATATTCCTGTTAAAATGTTATGGATGTCATGGGGCCACGGCGGAGGCGATTGCCTGAACCCATTTCCTCCCGGCCCCCCCTGCGCAGGCAACCCGGTACCCGGGGAACTGAATGCGGAAGAGCCCATTGAAAACTCCTATCAGGGTCAACTTTATCTGGATTGGTTTGGCCATTGGCTGAAAGATGAACCCGTCAGCATTGGAGAGGAATTCAGTTATTACAGGCATTGGATCCCGGAATCAACCCAGGGGCCCAACAGCAACCAATATGCCCATGCACCCGGTTATCCCGTCGGAACCGACACCATGCTTTACCTCTCCGGCTCAGGAGATCTGGTGAACACAGCCGAGGATATGACACCCGGAATCGCAAAACTCAAGACCTCAAAATACTCGGCAACAAGCTATAGCGAACTTTCCGCCATTGATCGCAATGGAAAGGTCTATGACCTTCGTGGAACATACATGGCGTTTACCTCACAACCCCTTTCCACAGATATGGATGTGGTGGGAACACCTGTTCTCAGCGTTCAGTTGCAGTCCACGGAATTTCAGGTAAGTCAGATCTCAGGACCTTCCGGGCAATTGATTCTGTTTGCCAAACTCTATGATGTGGGCCCTGACGGGACCAAAGAGTTGCCCAACAGACTTGTGGCACCGGTACGCATACCCGACGTAACCCAGCGGGTCAGTATAAGCCTTCCCACCATGGCCTACCGATTCAAGCAAGGCCACTCCTTGAGTCTGGTTTTGGCCCAGGGGGATTTGAGCTATGCATGGAACAGGATTGTCGGCGAAGTAGAGATCGTCAACGGTACAGGCCAAGCAAATACATTGACCTTACCCGTGGTGTCGGAATAAGTGAGCTATACGAAAAAAAGGGGAGCCGAATTTATTAAATCCGACTCCCCTTTGGTCAAGTTCATGATCCTGACGTCATGGACGTCTCGCTCATCTCACTTATTTTTTCTGTTTTAGTTTTGCAATTTGTTCTTCGGTCAACGGTGTACAATAGCCGTATTGCGTCGTGTCTGCCGTTGTTCCTGCCGATGACCAGGACTTGGAATCACTGTCGTAGTTCAAAAATTCCAATTCCATTTTTCCATCTACAACAGGAATAATCCCCTGTTTTGTGACAAGTTTCGCGGTTGATTCGTTCCATTTGGCCACCGTAATCTTATCATTGGCCTTGAGTTCCTGAATTGCTTCGTTATCGTGGCATTCACTGCATGAACGTGCATTTTTTGTTACAGAATGTGAATGATATGGTGCAAATACAACAAATTTCTTGTTTTGATATATAACAGACTGGAAATTGCCGGCTCGGACTTTCCCTTTCTCATCATTGACCAGAAACACCCAATTTTTTATTGGTGACACAGATTTATCTTTTCCAGTCTCCATATAGGTATCAAAATGGCAATTGTAACAGGTCACAACCGATTTAAGGTGGCAGGCAGAGCAATCCAAGGTATCTTTATGGGTGGTATGATTTGCCTGACTGAGATCCGCTTCATTATGGCAACTCAGACATTTTGTGTCTCGTGCCTCCGGGTCTGATAAGGACCTATAGGGATCTGTTATCCCTTTTTCATCCCCATGCATCTCCCTCTTTGTATGGCATTTAACACACTCATTTGTTGATCGTTTCCATAAATGGAGATCAGTCACTCCCATGGCCACTTCAAGTAATTGACGGCCATGACATTGGACACAGGTTAAATCACCCACTGAATAATCTACAAGACTCTTATGGCAATTATTGCAGACCTTATCATCCGGCTCAGTAAAACTAAGCATACTATGACATGATTTACACTCCAAATCATCATAATCAAGGCCAAACGCTTGTTCAATCCCGTTTCCAATAAAATGCGGATCACCATCCCGTGCTTCGCTGAACGCACGCATTCCTTCATAGGTTCCATGTAAACTGGTGGGGACAGTCGCCTCAATGGACTCAGGTTCATCACAGGCAATAAATACTATGGAAATTAGTAATAAACACAGAGTCATGAAAATTAATGGTATTTTCTTCATCTCGCACCCTCATATCCTACATTAGAGATTAAATACAAAAAACAGTTAAACAGTTACATGAAAACATTACCCATTTAATCCAAAATAATCACACAAAACAGTTCCATTTACGATGATTTGTAAATCCATTTCCTAACGGTTCGCAAATTGGTCCATAACCCAGGCGACATTCCATATGTTAGCACGTTGGCCGATTTTAAAGATTAAACAAACCGCTATCATTTAAAATCCATGGGTTCATAAATTTATCTCGGATATAAAAACATTTACGAAAAGTCCCATTTGCTTGTCAACACAATAAGTACTTTTTCGGTAACAAAAAATGGTCAAAATGGTTAAAAACCATGGCTGACAGATTCACAAGATTTGAAAAACGGTCAAAAAGAACCGAAACAAAAGGGCCAGGCCTGGCCCGACTCCCCCCGTATAACCCCTATACATGGCACTAACCGGTCTTCTTACATAATTGCCTGGAAGTTTTATTGGGACAGTCCTCTCAAAAAAAGCTTTCAAGCAAAATTAGCAAAATTAGGGACAGGCAAATAATACACTTCCCAAAACATGTTCCTTCTGCTATGTTTTTTTCACACATAAACAACAACCCCATTCTCACGATCTATGGAGTTATCCTATGCCACGAACAACACGAATGATTATTCGGGATGAAAAGAGTGTTTATCATGTGATCTCCCGAACCGCCCTGGATGGTTTTCCCTTTGGTGCGTTGGAAAAAGAAAAATTTGTATCAATCCTCAAACGGTTTGCCCGCATCTATTTTACGGAAATCCTCGGCTACGCGGTTTTAGACAATCATGTTCACATCCTTGTCAAGATGCTTCCTGAACGGAACTATTCCGATGAGGAGATCAAAATGAGGTACATGGCCTGTTATGGGGACGATGCCAAGTTTCCTTTGGGACGCATCGGCCATTTCAGGCGGAAATGGGCCAGCCTTTCGGAATTTATAAAAGAGGTCAAGCAAACGTTTTCAAGGTATTACAACAAGGCTAAGGGTCGGCGTGGCACCCTCTGGGGTGAGCGTTTCAAGAGTGTGATCGTTGAAAAAGGAGATGCCCTGATCCATTTCCTGGCCTACATCGACCTGAATGCGGTCCGGGCAGGGATCGTTAAACGGCCCGAGGATTATCGCTGGTGCTCCCTGGGCTACCACAGCCAGACCGGCAACACGGACAATTTTCTTTCAACGGATTTCGGGATTGTGGAATTCAACGATGTGGATGAAAAGGAACGGTTCCGCCGCTACCGGCGTTATGTTTATGAAGCCGGAGCCCTGGCAAGAGCTGACGGGAAAAGAAGTCAGGTCATAGAAAAAGACATTGTCACCGCCGAGCGTGAAAATAATTTCGAAATCACACGAACCGAGCGGTTCATAAACAGGACCAGGTATTTTACTGATTCAGGAATTATCGGAACAAGGGCCTTTGTGGCAAAAAACTACCAGCGTTTCAAACATATGTTTCAGTCAAAGCATGAAAAAATACCCAAGCCAATCAAGGGCCTTGAGGGCCTGTATTCCCTGAAACGGCTTTCATCCTGACATACGTTTCAAGATCTTTTTAATAGCCCCTTCTTTTCTTTTTGACGTGCAAAAAAAAACGTAAAGCTGTTTTTTTCATTGAAAATTGATCAAACGGTTCTGATGAGACGATTCTGGTGAATAAATTCCCTTTTTCCGAATAAAAAAATAGCCATATGGGCATTTTTCTTAAGGAGCATATTTTTAAAACCGCATGTTTGCATTTTTCGTCGCTTGCCTTCCCCTTTATTTTAACTTTCTGAGAACATTCTTGCCATACACACCAACGATGCTGGAAACACCACCATAACTTCATATATAAAAATCGGTAGAATACCCCGGTCAACCAGTGCGGCGAGACTTAAGAGTTCATATATGTTAATGTCGGATGCCTATTTGTATAATTGGCCTGTCCCTAATTCCCCAAATTCCCCTATTGAATGGTTTTCTGGCAATCATGATGCCTGAAATTTCATACACAGTTTATTCTATCAAAGCCAGCACTGGGGGTCTTTCATTGCATTGGATCCTTGGGCCACGCCTTTACAGCCTCGGCACACCGGCTGATATTTGCAGGGCATACAGGGCGCGTCGTCTATGGGTGAGGGCTTTCCTGTGGTGGTTCCGAGTATATCAAAAAATGCCATATCGCCGATCTGCGATAAAACGGGTTCAGGCAGAAGTCCGCAGCGGATCAGTTCGCCCGCATAGGTTAATACCAGCAAGCGTTCTTTTGCATCGCATCCCAGCCTTATTCCGGGTTTGAGAAGATCAGACGCTGAAATGATGTTCTCTTCGCAGAGAAAGGGAACCCATAATTTATCCTTGAACACAAGGTCGAAACCATGGCGTTTATGGTTGTAATAATAAAGAAGCATCTGTTTCAGAAACGATTTATACGATTCGGGCAGGATATCCATGGGGTAATTTTTTTCATTAAGCTTCCCTACCCGTGCAAGTCTGCCCACAGAGACTGCCGTGGGCTGGTTTTCAAGAACAAAACCAAGGGAGCAAAGGAGATCCTCCCGGTTAAATTCCCCAAGGGAAAAATGCCAGACAACAGGTATTTTATCAGCCTTGAACCGACGCGTTGCGTTGCACAATTTTTCAATGGTGTCTGTTTTCCTGTATGTCTTCTGGCTATCACGGCCCATGAAGGTAAGCTTGACGGTCTTACACCCTGCTTCCGCAATCATGTCATGGATCGTCTCGGTCAAGGTGGACGGATTCAGCTTAAGGCTGAAATGTATTTTGCGGGATTTAAGAAAGGTCATGAGTCTTTCGAAATGGGGATACTCAAGGGGATCCCCACCTGTCACAGAAAAATGGGGGACAATGGACCGGGCCTGACAGCTTTCCGAAAAATGTGTAATCGCATGGCACACGGTATCAAAATCAAGAAAAACACTCTGGCTTTCTGTTGTGGCACCGCAATAAAAGCAACCGATGGAACAGCGATTTGTCAATTCAATTTCAAGGATGTGTTTTGTCCGAAAATCAAAGGCTTTCCCCAAAAAAATTCCGGTGATATGCTGTTTGAACGACATATCGTTTTTTAGACAATCAAAGGTTCTGTTCATAGTGTTTCGATATTCCATGTTGTACGATAAACCCGGAATAGACAAGAATAACTGATCACACTGTAATGATCTGTTTTGAGCTGATGCATATGATACATTATTTTTATGTATCATGCATTTTTTAAATTGACTACGTGGATGATTACTGTATTCTATGTAAGGTACAATTTGATATATATTAACAAAAGCGACATTGATTCGCGACTCTTGATCCACACTATAATCCTTATTTTTAACACGACAAACAGATTTTGAATAACATACAATCGTCCATGAATACATCGTTTTGAGTCATACCTGTTGCCGCAAGAAATGATCCACTTTTCCGAATAAAAGCACCTTCGTAAAAATACAGGTGATGCCCTGATAATTCCGAATGCATTACAATGAAAAAACAAGGAATAAGTTAAGGTTTACACATGTGATTCATGATGTTTATGCACCATAAGGCTAAAAAAAACGCATGGAATTAAATAAACCAAGGAGACAAAAATGTCATTAGATCACGCAAAAAAGATGTTGGAAAATCTCAAAACAGACAAAAAACTGGTGGAAAAAATCAAAGCTGCAGATGATGCCGGGAAAAAGAAAATTGCCGCTGATATGGGCCTTAAATTCACTGGGGATGAGATGAAAGAAGCCATTAAAGCAAGTTCCGAATTAAGTGACGAAAATCTTGAGACTGTTTCAGGGGGATCATCTGCTAATTGGATGCCCGTTTTACCTGGTGCAGCCGGAGCTGCAGCTTCGTGCGGTTGGTAAACTTGAGGTGCCCTGGAAATAAATGACCTGGTGACCCATGCCCATTTAAATCTGTTTTATATGATACATTATTTTTAAGTATCGTGCATTTTTTTAATTGACTACATGGATGAATACTGTATTCTATGAAAGATACATTTTCCATGTATATTGACAAAAGCGACATTGATTCGCGACTCTGGATCCACAATACAATTCTTATTTTTAACACGACAAACAGATCTTGAATAACAGGCAATCACCCATGAATGAATGGTTTTGATTCACACCTGTTTCCACGAGGACCGAACCCCTTTTTCGAATGAAAGCGCCTTCGCAAAATACATGTGATGCCCTGATAATTTTGAATGCATTATAATGAAAAAACAAGGACTACGTTAAGGTTTTTACACGTGCTTCGTGATGGTTATGAAGCATAAGGCTAAAACAAAGACCCATGGACTTAACTAAACCAAGGAGACAACAATGTCATTAGATCACGCAAAAAAGATGTTGGAAAAACTCAAAACAGACAAAAAACTGGTGGAAAAAATCAAAGCCGCCGATGATGCCGGAAAAAAGAAAATTGCGGCTGGCTTAGGCCTTAGTTTCACGGGTGATGAGATGAAAAAAGCCATTAAATCCAATTCTGAATTAAGTGACGAAAATCTTGCGACGGTTGCGGGGGGATCATCAGCGCCATGGGTGAGTGTTGGTGCCGGTTCTGCTGCTGGTGCTGCCGGAGCTGCTGCTGCGTGCGGCTGGTAATCTGACGGTCACCGTGATCAAGGTCATTTTGTTTGGCTAAGGTTATGTCTTTTTTGGACATCAAAGGCATAACCTTTTTTCAATTTATGGAGATGGTATTACCTTATGGAAAGACAACATCATGACGAACTCACCTTGTTTGATACATCCTACAGTTCATGCCTGGCAAATGCAAACCATTCTCATTACTTACCCGAAGACCTGGCCTTAACAACCGTATGGAATGAAGGGAAAAAGATTGGTATTACCCGGGTTGCCGATGTCACGGGATACGACAGGGTGGGCATCCCTGTTTTCAACTCGATTAAGCCAACCACGAGCGGATCATCTGTGCAGCATGGCAAGGGTGTGACAAAAACCTCGTCTAAAATCTCGGCCCTGATGGAATCCTTTGAACGCTATCACTCCATGAATGCCAAGATCGAATCGTTTGAAGCAAGCTATGATGAGGTTGCACAGGAAATGCCCGTGGTTCCCTTTGATAAAATGCCACATATCAATGGATCCTTCCTCACCCGCACCATGCCGATCTTATGGACCACGGGCTGGGATATCGCAAATAACGTAAAAACCGCTGCACCCCTTGCCATGGTCGAACTTGCCGGGAAAAAATCCCAGGATAAAACATTCAAAACCGGGCATTTACAGGTTTCCTCAAATGGTCTGTCCGCCGGTTTTCATATTCTTGAAGCGGTTATCCAGGGTCTGCTTGAAGTGATCGAACGAGACGGCATTACCTGTCACACGTATAAATCCGGATCCAAAAATTTGATTGTTCCCGAAAAAACCATTGATTTTGCGTCCATTCCCTATCCTGAAGTCAGCGAGCTTCATGAATTATTTATCAAGGCAGGAATAACGCCTTTTCTGTATGACTGTTCCACAGATATCGGTATTCCTGTATATAACTGTTTTCTTTTTGATGACCTCAACCCCGATTACATGTACGTCCATGGCATGGGAGCGGGCTTGCATCCCCGGGATGCCATGGTTCGTGCCTTGACGGAAAGCGCCCAGTCCAGGGTTGTTTTTAATGCAGGAAGTCGGGACCTCTATTTTCAAGAGGAATTTGAAACATCCTGCCTGAACAGCTCAAAATCCCTTTTGCCCATGGCCCAAAATCAAAAAAAATATAGGTTTGATGCAAAAAATGACATTGATGTCATGCCGGATTTTGTCAAACAGATCACTTATTGTATTCACAAATTAAGATCCGTGGGTCTTGATCAGGCTCTGGTCTTTCCTCTTGTGCCCGAATCCAACACAATCCAGGTTGTCCGAGTGGCTGTCCCCGGTGCGGAAGGATATATTGTTTCATCTTTTAATCCCGGAAATCGGGCCCTTGACTATTTGAAAGGGGTTAAACAATGAAAATAATCGTATTTTGCGGTCCGACGATCACTGATTATGAAGCATCCGGCATTCTTAAGGCCGAATACAGACCTCCTGTCACGCATGGTGATCTGATCAGTTGCGTGTATGCAGACAAGCCGGATGTCATTGTGATTATTGATGGTGCATTTATTGATCATCTAACAGTATGGCATAACGAAATCAACGAAGCCATGAACAAAGGGATTATGGTTTTTGGTGCATCAGCCATGGGAGCGATCCGGGCTGCTGAGTTGAAGATGTGGGGAATGCAGGGGATTGGCGAGGTTTTCAATCTGATTGAAAATGGAACCATAGAAGCGGACGATGAAGTCCTGTGTGATTTTACCCTGATCGATGGCATGTACCACAAAAAAACCATCAGTGTCGTTAACCTGAGATTTATTTTAAACAAGGCCACAGATAAGGCCCTGATAAGTCAGGGCCAGTCCGATGACATTCTAAATGTTGTACAGGCAATGTATTACAAAGAAAGGTCACCGGATAAAATCATTTCTTTATGCATTGATAAGGGTATTCTAACCAGTAAGGAATCCAGCTCCCTTTTCAAGTATATTAGCCTGTCTCGATCAGACATCCAGAAACAGGATGCCATTTTATGTCTTGAAACCGTTGGAAAATTACGTGTTGAAGATCTGGACAAAACACAAAAACATTTTGAATACGATCTTTTCTTTGAAGCTTTGTATGAACGTGACCGGGGAACAAAACATGGCAACGGGTACCATCCTTTTTATAAAATAGCCAATGATTACGTAATGTATTCCGAGGACATTGAATCTGTCAATGACGCAGCCCTAAACAGAAAAATCTGTGCCCTGGTTGCGGATAATTTCAATATCCAAGCCTCGGACAAAGACATTTCCGAAGAGAGGGACCTGTTCGCAAAAAAACACCATTTGAGTTGCGAAGACGATTATCTGAAATGGCTGAACGACAATGATCTATCTGAGCAGGACTTTCAGGATTTATTGGCTGAACGTATCAAAATAAATAAGCTGCAGAAATGGTATCTGCCCCGTCTTGGATTTGCCAAGAACACCCGGTACCTTCTTGAAGAGTTAAAACTCAACAATCAATATACCACCTGGAAGCAAAAGAGCATTGATATCCATGACACCTTGAAAAATAATCACGACGACACATCCAACACATTTATCACCAGTGATATTATGAAACTGGCCCACAGATTCTTGAAACATAATTCACGTCAATGGGAACAAGCACCCTTTCATTTTATGAATAAAATCGGAATGAATCAACAGGTCTTCAAACACCTTCTGGCAAGGGACAAAACCCTGTCCGATGTTGTAACCATGGAGATATACAACCAGGCATGACACGTAAAAGCCATACCATTAGGGTTCTGAGGATATGGGGCACATCGGCCAATATCAGTGCCAATGTCTTTGATGATCTGTTCAGAAAAAATATCGGAACATTATTCCGTACCGATTATATGTCAGCCCTGGAATTTGCATCCCTGGTGTCTGAGAAAAACAAACTCTTTGACCTGATGCATTCATACGATTATATCTGCCCTGATTATCATTTGATGGCGGCTGTACCCTGGATGATGCAGCTTCGGAATCAGAACGTTTTATCATTTGGGGTGCTCTTTATCACTCACAGCCCGGGTCTCTATGGCATGGAATGGTATCTGATCCGGGAGTTAATCTGCCCCAAGGACATTATCATAGCACCCAGCCATTTCTCAGCCCGTGTGATCTCTCTTCTGGCCCCGTCCCTTGAATCCAACGTTGAAATCATCAGCCACCCCATGGATTTGAAAAACAATGACCACCCGGATCAAAAACGCGGCAACACCATTGTCACCCTCAGCAGGATCTCCGAGGACAAACTGATTCATCGCCAGATCGATGCCATGGATATTCTTGTGAACACCCATGGGTATCATCACCTTAACATGGTCATTGGGGGAAGCCTCAAGGATTCTGACTCCGACAACCTGACTTCCTATGCGCGTCTTCTCCAATTAAAAATCAAACGCTTGAACCTTGAAAAAAATGTACATCTTGCCGGAGAAATTTCAGCACCGGGGAAAAATGACTTTTTCAGGGATTCCTTTGTATCGGTCAATCTGTCACGAACCCTTGAAGAAGCCTTTCCCAAAGCCAGTGTTGAAGCCCTCAGTTATGGTATTCCCGTGATAGCCACACGATGGAACGGATTTGTGGAAACCGTGGGTACAGCAGGGATTCTGCTGGATCTGGAATATGACCATGGGCGGGCTGATCTCAGGCCCGATGATCTGGCAAGAGCCATTATCGCGGTGTATGAAAATCCTGTTCATCCCAAAGCTTGCCGTGGCCAGATCCAGCCTTACGATGTTTCCATTCTCCGGGAAAGATACCGTGACATCGTGTCGTGCCGTGTTTCTCACAACACAGGAATCAATCTCTCCCCCAAACGAGTTCCCGGCCTTCTGGACACCCTGTCGTTCCTATGGGTGTTTACCCATACTGAGATGATGACAAGCCATTGTCAATGGGTGGGTGCCTATTTTGAATCCCTGAAAAACAATCATTCAAAGCCGACCCAGATGTGCGAAACCTTTTTTAGATTTTTTATAACAGAGGCGTTGAAAGACATCCTTACCGGATTTTATTCATTTAAATATTCCCTTGAGGATATCCGGGGTTTCACCAGTAAAAACATTCTTAAACCCTCTTTTAAAACAGATGATTTCCGTGAAAAGATGCGGCAAAGCATTTACCTGTCAACCCATACCCATTCAAAAAAAACCCTGCTCAGCATATTTTCACAGCGTCCTGACACGGAACTGTTGAAAGAAGCGTTTCTGCATTTCGATCAGACCGAGGAAGGCATTCCTGAACCGGATTATTTCCTGCCCTATGCCGATTATCTGGATGGGCAATATGCCTCTGTATGCAATTTTTACAGCAAGCATTTCAGCGCAAAGCATCCAAGACTCGATCAGACAGACAAGCTGTGTCTGTGGGCCAGGGCTGCGATAAAAAGTGATGACACCATTGAAGTCACAGCGTATCTGACCCAATGGCTTCAAGATTTTATGACTGAGCCTGAAGCCTTAAACATCCATATGGAGTATCTGAAGCTCCTGATCCATGGAAAGGATACTCCTGAGGACCTGATCACCTGCCAGTTTGGTGTAATAAATGACCTGTGTTTTGATAGGACCCTGGCGCAACACGTTGAGATTTTGGCCCATGCCCGATAAAAAACTCATCCTGATACACCCGCCCTTTTGTATGCCTGACAAACCCTATATCAGCACGGCCGTTCTTTACGGTCATCTGTCTGAAAAAGGTGTTGATGTGTCTGTGCTTGATCTGAATATTGACTTTTACAGATACCATCTGGCGCAAGACAATATTGATAATGCTATGGTTTTTATTGATAAACGATTTCACGAACTGGACAGCCGAATCGCTCTGAACAGCCTGGAAATCCAGGAATACCAGAAACTGGTCCAACTCAAACAAAGATTGACAGGACAAGCACCCCCCTTTCACCTTCTGTTTAAAAACAGTCACTTGAGCAACGTGGAACAATTCAGACTTTTTGGCCTGGGCCTGGACATTGTCAACGCCCTCCATTTTCCCGAATCCCTCGATTTTATCGTCACCACAGGCTATATTCGCTACACCTGCCGGGGCAACAGATTTTCAAGTCAAGACATTATCCAGAGTATCAAAAAGCCATCGCTCTACGCATCAACCCTAAAAAAAATCATGATTAAATACCTGGGAGATAATCATCCGGAGATCATCGGCATATCGGTTTCATTTCCGGACCAGATCATGCCTGCATTTTTTGTTGCCTCCCTCATCAAAGAAATCCGGCCGGATAGCCATATTTGCTTTGGCGGAACCTTTGTTTCAAGTCATATGCGTGACATGGATAATATCCATCTATTTGACTATGTTGATTCATTTATTTTAGATGAGGGCGAATCCCCCTTACTTGAGCTTGTGAAATGCCTGTCCGAATCCAGATCCTATGAGCATATTCCCGGGCTTATCTTCGCCAGAGACAATAAAATCATTAAAAACCCAGCCCCGGGAAACCCTCAGCCAAACCATGGTCTGCCTTTGCCTGATTACGGCTGTGTTGATCTTGACCGATACCTTGTCAACTCACATTCCATGGCTCTTTTGTTTCGTTTGTCCCAGGGGTGTTACTGGCATCGATGCAGCTTTTGCCGAACCGAACTGTCTTTTGTCAAACATCATGTCTGTGCACAATTTGGCCATATCACATCATGGATCCAAAAACTGGTTGACCACAGCCCGGTTAAAGTCCTTCATTTTACCGATGATGCGGCTGATCCTGAGAGGCTTGGTGATCTTTCCGCCTTCCTTCTGGAACAAAAACTACCCCTGTTCTGGGTGACAAACATGCGGTTTGACAAACGAATCAGCCGGGAGCATTTAAGCCTTTACAAAAAAGCAGGATGCCGTGCCATATATTTCGGCCTTGAATCGTGTCATGAGCGTGTTCTGAAAAAAATGAAAAAAGGGATTTCGATTCCGTGGGTTGAACACATCCTGACGAACTGCTCAGACATTGGAATTCCGGTGCATCTGTATATGATCGTTGGATTTCCAACTGAAACCGAACACGAGGCCCTGGAATCATTTTCCAGGGTTTATGAATGGAAGAAACAGGGCCTGGCAAGCCAGGTTATTTACAATGTGTTTGAAATTTCAGGATGGTCGGATATTGCATTAAATCCTTTGGATTACGGGATCACCGGCATTGTGCCCTCCCCGTCCAGGGATTTAAGTCCTCCGGTATCAGATTTTACAGGCAAGGGTATGCTGCGGGAAAAAGCCAAATCTCTGTGTCTTGATTTTATCACCCGGCTCAATGATATGGGCACATATACAAAAAAAGATATGATGGATCTGTTTATATCAGACACCCCACAAAATAGTGCCCATGGCATACAGACACGGTATGATGTCAGAACAATCCAAACCACGGTGACTCAGCTATACAAAAATCACCCGTCAAAGGATATACAGTTCAAAGCTGTTCCTGGTGTCACCGTACTGAGCAGGACGCATCCATAACGAGGTCACCTATGAGTTTCACCTTATGGTTCACGGGCTTGCCCGGGTCGGGAAAAACGACAATTGCAAAAGGCTTGAAACAAAAGTTACATGACGCAGGCCAGTACATTGAGTTGATTGAGTCGGACCTCATGGCCGAATATTTTACAGGCCTTATTCCCATTGACAAAAACGGACGTCAAATCGTGGTCAGTGCAATGGCTGTCTGCGCAGAACATCTAAATAAAAACACCATTCCGGTCATTGCAACAAGCACAACACCCCTAAACAAAGACAGAGCTCACATCCGGTCTGTCATCTCTTCCTTTTTCCTGGTTTATTGCCATGCAAGTGAGAAAACCGTACGTCAAAGAGATCCCAAAGGTCTGTATGGCCTGGCTGACAATGGCCTGCTCATGGATTTTCCCGGCCCTGGAGGTGTGTATGAGCATCCCCATGATGCGGATATCGAACTCAATACCGATAAATATGATCCGAATCGCTGTGTGGACGATGTGATGGCTTTTTTGCACCAACGCGGGTTAATGCAAAAATAAATTCAATATGAAAACAGCTAAACGTGGAGGGCCCCTTCTCAACACGACCACTCAGTCCATCCCGTCCATAATGTCCACACCACCAGACCTAAACAACCAAAACCCGGTCAAGCACTATATCTTTCAATGATTTCCCTGCCAGATAATCCTGTTTCCCACGCATGCCATTACTGAGTCCTGTATCAACAACATATTCCGGGTATGCCAACATCCATTTATCACAATCCGCAAGTCCGTCATGGGCAATTTCAATGGCCTTGGCTGCGAAATCCCTTAATCTGCCGTTTGCCATGGACATTTCCATGGCAATGGTTTTCAATTCAGAAAAATCGTCCGGAAGATGTTTTAATGCCTCATCCATATTGATCAACAACCCCTTCATTAAAGCGCAGACAGATATAACGACTGAATCGGCAACCTTATCGCCTGCGGTTTGCCTGATGAATTGATCGGGCAGATTGTTACCCGGTGCCCGCATCTCAATGTAAATATTCTCAGCTATGTGATCGAAATTATCAAGTTTATTCATAAATTCAGATGGCCGGTAAATATCCTTAAGAACAAACCTGATCCTGGCATCCGTGAACTTTGAGAACTGATAATATTCCTGATGGTATACAACGGGCTCGATAAATCGTTTTTCCCCACGGATGATGCCGATGGCATCAACGCCCCGTGATGCAAAAAAATCATCGTAGGTCACAGGCGAAACAGGGGCATACACATCACCGCAGGCCTTATAGTGGGAATACGTACCCGGAAGTGCATGGATAAAATTATCACCGTATATCCATTGGAAATAATCTTTAAGGGATGTGAAGTAGACTGTTCGTTGTCCTGCATTCCGGTCAGACGGATAATTGCAGTGTTCAAACATTCGCGTCCATAACGTGAGTCTATTCTCGATATATTCAGTGACCTGTCCCCCTTCAAACGGGCTGTTGGCATAGATGGCAATAAAAGCTGAGGCGAACCCTATCATGATATTGAGCGCATCCACAGCACGTTTGGCACTGACACCGAAACTGGGGCTCATTTGGGCTTTGGCATCAATACCACAGCTATGATCCCAGCCACGAATATTCCGCCAGTATTGATAGATGGGCCTGGGAATACACATTTTGTGATATAACTCGGGAGATATGTTGACATAGGGGTGCTCTGAAAAATTAACAAGGCCAAGCCCTGAACACCTTAAATGGTTGGACAGCTTGATCAGCTTGATATTTATCCGTTTATTCAGACCATTCAGGCTTTCCACAGGTCCAATGGATAATTCCGGCAGGTTGAACCCATTATCAAATTTCGTATGCTCACAGTATTTCATGGCGGTGGATTCCCCTGTTCCCAGGTCCACCACAGGCATTTCAAGCTCAATTCCACATGTTGAATTTATCACGTATTTCTCCTGTTGATCAGCACGTAACACGCTGTTGCAAAAAAATAGAACCCTCCAAGCATCTGGATGCTTGTCTGGAAGCTGTAAAATGAGAAAAGGACTCCAAGAACAAGAGGGCCGAGCATTTGTCCAAGTTTATCAAACACCCGTTGGGTTCCCACGGCAAAACCCATCCCGACCTCACGGGTGACATCCTGGGCATGAATAAGAAGGGAAATAGCCGGATTGGCTATACTGCCAGCCACGCTCATAAAAAACAAAGCCAATGACAATGCAAACATACCACTTAAATACTTGACCAGGAAAAGTCCGATTGTTCCTGAAATACCTGCAAGCACTAAAAAAATCTTTTTGTTTTTCGATTTATCCGTCAGGCTTCCCAGAAAAGGTCCCAGATATATAACCGTCATCCCATAAATCATCATAACCCGGCCTGTGGTTGCCTTGGACACATGCAAGGAATTCAGGATAACCGGAGTGGCAAACAGCAGGATACCCATCTGGGCAAGGGAAAATGGTAAAAGGCTGAACAGAAGAATAGATAAAATGCTTTTGTTGGACAGATATATACGGGCCTTGGACAGGCTTTCTCCTAAATTGAGTTTAGAATGATGACCCTCTGGTTTTTGAAAGAATGGCACCATAAAAATCAAGACAAAAACAGCAGAAAGAAAAAGCACCATTCCTGAAAAGCGGAACACTGCGGCATAGCCGAGACGATCAGCGACCAAGCCCCCCACAGCCCCCCCACATATATAGCCTGAATAAATCCCGGCAATCAGTGAGGCACTCCCCCGGCCCAGATTTTTACCTCTTGATGCGTTGAAAAGAAAGCCCTGGGCCGATATCCAGGAAAGCCCATATCCAAATCCGGCAAGCCCACGGTAGAGAACGAATTCAGAAGGGTTTCGTGCCATGGATGATAATAGGGCGGCCATGATACTCAGGAAAATTCCAGATAAAAAGGGTTTATGCCAGCCCGACCTGTCAGTCCATCCTCCGGCAAAAAACGAGGCCACAAGTGCTGCAAGAATCTCCATGGAAACAGGAATACTGGTCAACAGATTGCCCCTCAAGCCCCAATAATTCTGCCCAGCTGTCAGCTGATCCATGAAAACCGGAATAAACGATATACCCATCATGGCGCCAAAAAAATATATAGCAATAGCCGTGCGGATGTACCCGACAGAAAACTGACGTCGCTCATTCTCATCGTTTGCAGAATGAATATTGATGTATATCAGTAGAAATATAACCAGTTCAGTGACAAATAGAAGTGAAAGTCCCATGACCGTCACAGAATCCAAAATCAATTCTTTTATCTTCGAACGAATATAGGACTGATTCAACCCGGCCCTTATCTCACCACCCTCTGGTAAGGCATGTTTAAGATCATATGCATGAGTCACATTGCCCCATCGATAAAGGGACTTTCCGTTCTGGACGATATTTATAAAAGCCAGTTCAGGGAGAGCGTCCACGCTTTTTTTCAATCTTAGATCCATGCCGTTCAGTTCATTAAAAGCAATTCCTTTTTCAGAAAGGTATAGAATATCGTCCCGATGAATTTTCGTAGCATCATCGACAACTTCAAAGGCCATATTTCTATACGTGATCACCTGGCCACGGACGCTGTCATATGTATAATAAGCCTGGCAAAGAACAATGGATATAAAAACAATGGCCATGATTCTTCTCTTGGGAATATGGTCATCGCCCTTGCCCAGAAAAAATCTTAATCCGGGCAACAACAACACAAGAACAGCAACCATGCTGTATCCAATCGGCTTGAAGCCTGCCTTCACAGCATCACGGACTGCGCTGTTCACCCGTTCTTTTTTAAAGGAAAACACGCAGGTCCCGGTGGTGGATTCCCCCTCTTTTAAGTGGAATTTAAATCGGTAGTAAGGTGTTTGTTCAGTCAGTTCCTGGGTCAATCCATTGATGTTTGTCATCACAGCGTTGGGCTCATGGGTATAGAGCAGGGACCCTTTTTTAGAAAAAATTTCAAGATTGTCAATGCGTCCCGAAACGTCAACAACGTCGGACATCATTTTTTCCATACCAAGGAATTTTTCCAGGGACTTTCCGAATCGGAGAGCCATGGAAATGTTTTCTGAAAAATCTTCTGAAAAAACCCTCATGTGAGATGTATAAAAGGCCAGTTGATTATTCTTGAATGATATGATGCCAAGACCCAGTAAAAAGGCTTCGGAGAGAATCATTACCACCAGGGTCATTAAAACAAACGTGACCTTGTAATTTTTTTCAGGCTTGGGGAATGCTATTTTTTTCTGATATGACGATTTCAATTCTGGCCTCTGAAATAAATGGATGATGGTTTTACCTGAAGCGTTTTACATATCGTTCCTGTGATCTTTAATCATGGTGTTACCGCACGATTTCGTCTGCCACGAGAAGGATATCCACCGTTGGCTTGAATCCGATTTTTTCTGCCGTTGTCATATTAAGTACAATTCGTGCTGGAGATGTGTAGATCTGCCCGATGTTCCGAGGCGTTTCCCCTCTTAATATCCGGGCTGCAACCCTGGCGTGAAATTGACCAACAAATTTATAACCGGCCTGGGATATACTCATCAATGCGCCGTTTTTCACCTCATCTGCACCCAGTTGCGAAAACGTCGGTATTTTATGATCATTGAAACTATGTATAGAGTATTTAAAACCCATCAACGTATTCCCCCTGTGCACGGTTATGTATACAGCATCAACCTTGTCTGCAAAATTTTCGCTGCAACGGATCACGTTCTGCTCAGCAACCGTTATATCAACGCCTGAAAAAGGGGCTTCGCACAAAACAAGCTCAAAATTCAAATCGATCGACTGCTGTTCCAGGTCGTCCATTGCTGCGTAAGTCCTGCCCTCGGTTGAATTTTCATAAATAACCCCAAGTTTTTTAAAACCTATAATCTCATGGAAAATTTTGATCTGTCGAAGATATCTGTCCGGGTCAACCGTTGCATGAACATGATCAAAGCCAGAATCCTCGGTACTTTTGATAATGCCCGCGCCAATGGGGTCACTGGTGGAACCTATCATCACAGGTGTATGATGCATGGAATTAGCAAGATCCTGACCTGCCCATGTGCCCATGGCAATCACAAGGTCAAACTCTCCGGCTTTACTCAAAAAATCCTGTTGGGTTGACAATCTCAGGGTTTTATCAAAATCTCTGGGGGAAAAATACCCATCCTTGGCAAACTCGATATATGGACTCGTGAGGGTTTGACTGGCCCAGAGCCAGAATTTTTTATGATCTTTTCCAAAATCAGGCAATTCAGTGGACTCTATCCAGCCCAAGTCCATGAGGCCAATCAAGGTCTGCTTCAAAATGGTAAGATAGTCAGGATACTGTCCACCCTCGTAAAAGGCCAGACGATATCGTGAATTATCCGGTTTTAAAACAGGCGCGACATCATCGGCGAAAACAGAGGCCACCATGAGCACACATACTGAAACGAATAATATAATGCGTTTCGGCCATCCCATTTCGTTAAATCCATGATTTTAAAGTAACAATCGACATGTGTTATTGCTGGACGTCACAGGTTGATGAAAATCAATTGATTGTCATATTGATATAGCGTATATTAAAAAAATTGTCGAATCAGTTTTATTCAAAATCCGATATCCCTATCTCACGCATCAAATCATTGATGTTTTTTCCTGTGGTTGAGAGTTCTTCTTTATAAAAAGATAATCAGACCGACGTCTAAAAATACAGGGTATAACATGACGTAAAATCACTGTTTTGCTTTATTCCCTAACAATTAACCCGTATGTGGAGGAATGTGCAATGTATCCAAAAACAATGTCAATCCATAAGAAATGGAACCCAGGGAGTCAATCCACCGAACCGGTCGAGAATGGCGTTTCTTTCATGTCGAAAGGCGATGCAACCCGCCAATGGATGAAGCCGACACGGAAAAAACGGGTGATTTCAACGCGAGCCTTCCGGCGGCCAGTTTTTTTTATAATCGCCGTATTTCTTTTTCTAAGCGGGTGCAGCAGCGACAGCTCTGATCAGGCACCCTCATCACTCAGTTACACCACCGGCACAGCAGTCTATGCCACAGGGATGCTGATTCTCTCTAACAGCCCGACAAACTCCGGTGGAAAAGTTACTTCATACACTATCAGTCCGGCTCTTCCGGCGGGACTCAGCCTGAATTCAATCACAGGTGTTATCAACGGAACCCCCACAACCCCTGTAGCCGAAACCAGCTACACCGTCACCGCGACAAACTCCGGAGGTAAGACAACGACAACCCTGACCATCTCCGTGAGTGATACAGCCCCCGGACAGGATCTGCCAAATATGGGACAGCGGATCACACCACTGGCCCCTCTCGGAGCACAGTTCGACACGTTGAACCCCGACCTGGAGGACAGGGAAAACTGGCTGGCGGGACAGGCCGTCACCTCTGTGGTGAGTCCCGATTATCATACCATGCTGGTTCTGACCAGCGGGTATAACCGTGTCTATGATGCCCTCTCCCCCTACCCCCTCCCCTATCCCTACCTGCCCGACTCGAATGAGTACGTGTTCGTCTACGATATTACATCGGGTCTACCGGTAAAAACGCAGGTGGTGCCGGTGGCGAATACGTACAACGGGATTACCTTCGATCCGTCCGGCACAACGTTTTACGTGTCGGGTGGCATTGATGACAACATTCAGACATTTACCCTGAACGGCGGCACCTGGGAGCCAGGAGAGGTTCTTGAGCTGGGCCATACACTGGGCGGCAATGGCCTTATCGGTCAGACGGATGCCGGACAGGGCTCAATCAACCTTCAGGTGGGCGTAAAAGCATGTGCTGCCGGCGTGGCAATTTCCAGTGATGGCCTGACGCTGGCGGTGGCAAACTACTACAATGATTCAATCACTCTGTTCACCGGCGGGACAGGCAGCTGGTCCGACGGAACGCATTTCGACCTTCGCCCCGGCAAAATCAATGTGGCCAAGACCGGAGTACCGGGAGGCGAATATCCTTTCTGGGTCACATTAAAGGGCCAGGGGGACAACACCACGGCCTATGTATCCAGTATCCGTGACCGCGAAATCGTTGTGGTGAATGTGAATGCGGTCCTTAATCCGGATGAGACAGCAAAGGTCACAACCCGGATTTCAGTCAAAGGCCAGCCCGGCAAAATGGTGCTGAACGCGGCCCAGACCTTGCTGTATGTGGTTGAGGACCAGTCGGATACGGTGGATATTATTAACACCACCACAAATAAAATCGTCAAATCCATCCCCGTCATCGCCCCGGCGGCCCTTATCCCTTCACTGCTGGCCCAGTATACGGGGGCGAACCCCAACAGCGTGACGCTTTCACCGGATGAAATGAAACTTTACGTCACCAACGGCAATCTCAATTGCGTCGCCGTGGTTGATCTTGGCGACAGCAATCAGGTCGTTGGCCTTATTCCCACCGGCTGGTACCCGAACTCCGTCAGTTTAAGCGAAGACGGCAACACCCTTTATGTCGTCAACGGGAAGTCTCCCACAGGCCCGAATCCCAATTTCAGTTACAGCTACGGTCCGCCAGATTTCACGACGGGATTTTATTCGAATGAGTACAATCCCCAGCTGATTAAAGCCGGTCTGCAGACATTCACTCATCCAAGCACAGAACAATTGACAGCATTAACCGTGCAGGTCGGCATTAACAACAGGTTTGCCAGTATCCTCAGCGATGAAGACAACGCCATCCTTTCAGCTGTCCGTCAGGGCATAAAGCACGTGATCTATATCATCAAGGAAAACAGAACCTACGACCAGATTCTCGGTGACCTGGATAGAGGGAATGGAGATCCTGCCCTGGCTATGTTTGGAGAATCCATGACGCCGAATCAGCATAATCTGGCACAGACATTTGTCACCCTTGACAACTTTCTTGACACCGCCGAAGTCAGCAATGACGGCTGGCCCTGGTCCACATCGGGACGTGCCCCGGACGTGATCGAACGCCAGTTCGCTGTGGCCTACGCGGGACGAGGCCTCAGCTTAGATTCTGAAGGGGTAAACCGTAATGTGAACGTTGCACTCCCGACCCTGGCCGAACGACGTGCCGCCAGCCCCCTCACACCGGACGATGAAGACCTTCTTCCTGGCCAGACGAATGTGGCCGCACCGGATGGTCCGAACAATGAAGTGAATACCGGATATCTTTGGGACTCGGCACTCAGGGCAAATCTCACGGTCCGCAATTACGGGTTCTTCATAGACACAACCCGTTATGCAGCAGCCCCCTTTATTCCCCTGATCCATGATCCGGCCACGACCGGCACCATCGTGGCCTACCCGTCAAGTGCGTCCCTTGCCCCGTTCACCGATCCGTTCTTCCGGGGTTTCGACAACTCCTTTCCTGATTATTACCGATTCAAGGAATGGGAGCGGGAGTTCGACACCAAATACATCAATGGGGGAGAAACGCTTCCATCCCTCAGTCTTGTTCGTTTCATGCACGATCACACCGGGAATTTCGGGTCTGCCATTGATCTCGTCAACACTCCGGAGCGACAGGTGGCCGACAACGATTATGCGGTGGGCCTGCTTGTGGAAAAGATCTCAAAAAGCAAGTATGCCAACGACACTCTAGTCTTTATCATTGAAGACGACGCTCAGGACGGTGGAGACCATGTGGATTCACACCGCAGTGTCGCGTTCGTGGCCGGTGCCTATGTAAAACAAGGTGCCGTGATTTCCTCCCAGTACAACACCATCGACTTCCTTCGAACGATTGAAGAGGTTCTTGGTCTTCCGCCTATGAATCTGAACGACGCCCTGGCGAAACCCATGGCCGATATCTTCACCACCACACCGAATCCGTGGAGTTTTACAGCCACACCGTCGCCATACCTTTACAACACGCGACTGCCGCTGCCTCCCAAACCAGCCGGCCTGGAGGTGCCCAAAACGACACATGACGCCGCATACTGGGAAAATGCCACCAAGGGGATGGATTTTTCGTCGGAAGACAAGTTTGATTTCGCAGCATACAACCGGGTGACCTGGAAAGGATTGAAGGGCGACATCCCCTATCCCGATACACCAAGCGGAAAGGATCTGCGCAAGAACCGCAAGGATCTTCTTGCAAATCATTCGGCGTCTTTGAAAAATAGCGAGAAATAAACGACTCTGTTTCTTGTGGGGCGGCCCCTGAAGGAATAAAACGCATTGAAGCTGCCCATCCCGACGTGGATATATATGTGGCCGCCGTGGATGAACGGCTCATTGATATTTTGTTACGATTAACCGGGAGGTTGCTTTGCTGTTTTTTTCAGGTTGTGTCGCTCTGTTGATTCTGGGTTACTTTACCTATGGTAAGTTTGTGGAGACCATTTTCGGTATTGATGAAAACAGACAAACCCCCTGTTATACCATGAACGATGGGGTGGATTATATATCACTTCCGACCTGGAAGGTATTTTTTATTCAGCTCCTTGACATTGCCGGTTTAGGGCCGATATTCGGCCCCATTCTTGCCGCCCTTTATGGCCCTGTGGCCTTGTTGTGGATCGTGATAGGGTCGATCTTCGCGGGAGGTGTTCATGATTATTTCAGCGGAATGCTTTCCGTCAGAGATGGCGGTAAAAGCATTCCCGAAGTCGTCGGTTCATATATGGGGATACGGCCTTTCGAAGCACACGGCTGATTATTGCAGAGACGTTCAACATGGATCAGTCAAAGGCAGGCAAACGACTTCTGATTTCAATGCCTCTTTTTATTGCCGCGTTTATGATCACTCAGGTTGATTTTGAAATTGTCTGGAGATATTTCGGATGGTCAAATCAGATGCTCTCCATGCTTGTGTTATGGGCGGCGGCCATATTCCTTGCAAAGAATAAAAAATTCCACTGGTGGATTACGATATGATTCGTCTGGATTCGGATAAAGCCAGGGAATTGCTGGATTACATAAAGAAAAACGATCCAATGGAGCTTTCACATTGAATATGGACAAACGGGTTCAAACAAAAATATTTATCTCTGTCACCATTGCATCTTTCGCTACAACCTATATTGCGGCGGCGTTTAATATCGCACTACCTGCGATTGGCCGGGATTTGGGAATGGCCCGAATGATATGGTTATTTTCCGACGGTTGCGATTCGGACCCTTACCGGAATATGTGAAGAATCAAGACTTGGTTTTTGACCGTTGCAATGGACCACAAACCCGGTTCAATGCGACAGATATTTTATTCACATGATGTTTTCCAAAAACATCTTTGATATCGCCCGGAAAAAGGCTGGTGGAAACCCGAAAATGGCCCGCTGGATTTCGCCGGTGTATTTGGTGATGGAGAATTTCACCATCCCTACTATTCACTGCGCCGTATCTGGCGCGCCCAGTCTCTGGTTGCGCCTTCTCTGAAACAGTCTCCCTGGTTGGACGGGTCCTTGACCCGGGCGTATCCCTTTGCCATTAAACCGGACAACAAGCTATCGGTGAAAGACCTGTTTACTGTCCATCGTGACAACTACGAAGGAACGGAATTTGATCTGACTAAAGGCCTTGCTGCCGGACCCTTCGGGAACCCCAACCGTTTCGAAGGTCAGGCCGAAGCCATGGCCGGCAAAGAAGGCAAACTGACGGCTGTCATTGGAGAATTCGAACGGCCTTTGAATATTTACCGCTGCGTATATGCCTATGTGAATCAGTCGCGCCATTGGCTGCCTGACGCCATCGGCGGTGTGGTGTGATTTGGACCGGACCGGCCGGCAACCTCTGTCCTTATGCCATTCTATGCCGGAGCCCTGGATTTGCCGGATGCCATCCAGAAAGCGGATATTCTCAGATTTGATCGCAACAGCTTATGGATGGCGTTTAACTATGTGGCCAATTATGCCATGCTGAAATATTCATACATGACCATTGCACTATGGCTTGAGCGTATATTTTCTCATTTTACGATATTTAATATTCTTGAGAAGCCAGTCATATCAAGGACTTCTTTAACCGTATCATTGATGTTTTTGAGTTCCAGCCTGGTACCCGATGAATTGGCGTGTTTCTGAGTTGTGAGCAGAACTCTCAAGCCGGCGCTGCTGATATACTCCAGGGTTTCAAAATCAAATATCAAATTGAAATTCCCTTCCTTTTTGATGCTGTCAATTTCATTTGACAACTGGACGCAGGTCAGAGAATCAAGTCTGCCGGAAATAGTTAATTTAATAGCATCTGCTGTTTGTGTTTTTGAAATTTCCATATTATTCCCTCACTGTCATCGTTAGTATATTTTTACCATTTCCCCATAGATAGTCACGGTTTTTAGTTATATTCCTGACTATTGTCACTCCTATGTCATCTGCCATATCAGGATCATCCTCCATGGACAGACATCGGGCAATCGCTATTCTTTGTTTCTGGCCACCTGAGAGTTCATCAGCAAAACTGTCGGCTTTTTCCGCAAGCCCGACGAGTTTAAGCAACTCAATCGCTTTTTTCTCTGCTGCGTCCTTTGTTTTGCCAAACAGTTTTATGGGGCCGATTGTCAGGTTTTCAAGAACGGTAAGATGAGCAAAAAGATTAAATGACTGAAATACCATTCCCATGTTCTGACGCATCCTGGGCACAGACGGTAAATGTGATTCAATGCCCATTCATAGATAGCATCTCCTGATGGGAATTAGTCAGAAGTATATCGTAAAGGGTAAGGCCTTACTTTTATTATAATATTATATGTGAAAGGCGGGTTTGTGTCAACAGCACTATTTACGGGCTGGTTTGATCTTGACTTGGCAAGGACATTAATATAAATTCTTTTATCGTCATGTCATTCAATATTGAAATACGTTTTTCCTTCCATTTATTTTAAACAGCCATTTACCCGTACATCTATACACACTCATAATAAAAGGAGTCCATCATGATTAAAAACATTTTGTTAATTATTATTATGACCACCGTATTAAGTGTTAATGCCATGGCACAGGATGATCGGAAAATTCCTGATCTTAAAGGGGCCTGGGAAGGCACTGCTCAAATGCATTACAAAGAACACGGCCATATGAAACCCGAAGGAAAAGTTACAGAATTAGTTGTGGAGTCTCAGGAAGGCCAGATGTTTCATGGGCACCATTCATGGAAACACAAAATTTCAGGCAAGGACACGTTTTCGGGTGTTATTGATAATGACGGAATAACCTTTTACATGGTTGGCCATGAAGAAGGCATCTACATAGGCAAGTTTGAAAATGCGGACACTTTCACGTTATACATCCTAAAGCCAAGCGGGAAGAGTCCCAGGGCCGGGCTTGCTTCATACAAGCGTGTCAAGCATTAAAGCAATTAATTGATAGAATAAGTATGGGCCATGTCCAGTCGGTTTAATGTACCGCCTGGACAGAATTCTTGATTTACCGATTACGAAGACAGGTTGGAATAAAACCACCATCAGGTAACGTCCGGAAGCAGGCGAATGATTCCCCCATAGTGCTCATCATCCGTCCCAACATACACCTGTTTGCCTCCTTCTTTGGTTTCACGCACGGCAATACTCTCAACTTTCAAACCGTCCATGGTCGCCAGTCGCTTACTCTCACCCAGTTCAACCACGGGATTGCCTTTATCATCGGCAATCATCTTCCCTATTCGCCACACCACGCTTTTGAACGGTCCGTCATCATTTCCCGAATCGTAAGCGGAAGCAATGTAGATAAACCCGTCGGAATCAGCCGCCAGAGCACTGATGGGCCTTACACCCGCCCCTATGGGGTCTACTCCTTTATACGTCACTTCCTTGAATTTGCCGAAAGACAGGGGATTCAGTGAAAGCGGAGCCCACCTGAGCTTTGTGGATGGCTGGCCTTCCGCGCGTTCAGCATACATGAAAACCAGCTGCTGACCGACCTGGCAGACCTCGATTCCCTCCACATTCTCAATGGGCACGGGCCAGTTAACAAAAGACTCGATATTCATCTTGCCGTTGCTGTAAACGGCGTGGAAAATCCGCCGGGCATGTTCGCCTTCCTGACCGCTCTCTGCAAGCAGGAATCCTTTGCCGCCGGGGATGGGACTGGCGCTCTCCAGGTCACTGCTGGGCCCATCGGGACCAGGAAACGTCACATCAATAGACTGCCAGGTGACGCCCTCGATTTCCGACTTGGGAAGATGCAAAAGAGTGACCCGCGGCCAGTTGTATTTCGCCGGATTGCGTTTGGCATCATGAACACCGATGAACAGATCTCCCTCAACCCAGGCCAGACCACTTAAATCGGGCAGTGTTGATACGAGAACAACGCCTTGACGATGAGCAGGGTTCGTCGTGATGCAACCGATAAACAGCCCGGCACACAGGGCAATCCTCACGAAAACGGATGTCATGTCACGTGTGATTGTGTTGAATGCGTTCATGCTTCGTCTCCTTATGGATTATTCCTTTGAATTCTCACCTAATATCCTTAAAATATTCCCTTTCGCCACCTTTCTTGCTGTAACAGGTTTCAGTAAATTAAGAAGCGGATAGTACTTGGTGATTTCCTGAGGATACGTGTCCCAATGGCCCACTTTGTCCGAACCGATGATCACTCGATCAGGGAATTCTTCAATAAGGGTGGCCCATTTCCCCATGGATTCCTTGTCCCTGGCGATATAATCGGTATAGACAACCCATGAAATATCGATAAAGAGATTCGGGTAGGTTGATATAACTCGTTGCAGATTCGTTAACAGGGTGGGGACATCCACTCGCCTTGAAATTCCTGCGTGTGCCCAGATGAATGTGGTTTGAGGGTTTTCCCTTACTGCATGTTCCAGTTCTTTCAAGTAGATCGGGTCTCTTAACCAGGCGGAAGAAATATTATGGTGTATCAACACGGGCAGTCCGTGTTTAGCGGCAAGCCGATAGACACGCATCAGCGCCGGATGGTCTGCCCTTGGGGGTTCTCCGTACAAAAATGCGGTCAGATCATCGTGTCGTGACATAACCTCCCCGATGCCTTTCCAGAAGCCCGGATACATTTTCAACGCCGCTTCGATCTGCTCGGCAGCATTCATATCCAGCGGATTGATCCCGCAGATGAAGGGGAAAAACCGATTTCGGACCTCCGGCGATTGATTGGCAAGCTCATGGGCAAGAATGAAATCGGTGCCGGAGTAATAGTATACGGGGGCGTCTGTGTCCATATAATAAGCTGGACGCACAGGGTCTGATTCTGTCCACATCTTGACCATCGGCATGCCAAATACCACCGCTTTTTCCACACCGGCCTTATCCATTGCCTGGGTCAAACTGACGAAGCCGTCGGTTTTCTGGGTAAAATCCAGGAAGTGGATATGATTATCAACGATGCCATACCGGGTGGTCACGTTTTCACCGGCATGAACACAAGAAAGCATGGATACCATCAACACCAGCATCATAACAATGCGTACAAAATTTTGTTTCATCCAAACACCTTTTCCTATTTATGTTTCCTATACAATCAAAACAGGTTTACCGCTTTTGGTAATTCTGCCAGAGACTCTATCTAAAAAAGCCACGATGGTTGCCCGTAAAGAGCGTATGTCGATCACCTCGTCGATCAGTCCCATTTCAAGTAATTTGTAAGGATCTTCCGCACCGCGCATCATTTCGAGCATGGCCTCGTTTTCTATATCGTCAAAACCTCGAGATGAGAGTTTTTCTGCGACCCCTTTTCCGTAGATGGATATGACAGCCCCGGGAAGGGCAATGAAACGGTCAGGGTCAAAACCAGGGCCGGCCATGGCGTAAACCCCGGCGGTGTAATTGCGGCGCAGAACAACCGAGAGTTTTGGAATGGCGGCATTGGCAATGGTTGAAAAAAGAAGGGACGCCTCCCTGATAACACCGGCCTGTTCAACCTGCGGACCCACCATGAATCCTGCGTCATCGGCAAGAAACACCAGAGGAATGCCGAACGAATCGCAGATGGAGATAAATCGGGACGATTTTCTGCATGTCTCCGGAAAAAAAAGACCACCACGAATCGATGAGTTATTGGCTATAACCCCAACAACCCGCCCCTCTATCCTGACAAACCCGGTAATCAGTTCACGGGCAATTCCGGCCCTCAATTCGATTAATGACCCGGCGTCCGCGATTCCCCTGATCACCTCATGCGTATCAAACGCCATATTAAGATTTGCCGGAATCGTTTTTTCCAGCGCAGCTTCATCAGGTTCCGGTGGTGCATAGTCCTTTTTTTTATCCTGTATCATGCAGCTCAGATAATGCCTGACCCATGCAAACGCCTCCGCCTCGTCTGCGGCAACATGGTCAATGGAGCCCGACGTGGCATAATGCATGGAAGCACTGCCGAGTTCGGTATAATCAACAGGAATCCCGCATATTTTTTCCACAACGTCCGGCCTCCCGATACTCATTCCGGCAGATTCAACCATAACGGCGGCGTCGCATAACGCCACCGGAAATGTCAGCGCTGCCCCAAGCCTGTTGAGAACCACAACAACCTGAGGCACTTTGCCGGAAAGCCTGGCGTGAGTTGAAAACATCCGGCCCATACCGTTTTTATCCGCCAGAAGTTTTATCGGATCCTTGGGAAAAGGACTTTGATCGGCAGTTTTATGTTGTGCGGGAACATCCATGACAAAAACCATCGGAACCTTTTTCCCCAGTGCGTTTTCAAGAAGAGCCAGATGGGTCTGAAGGGCGATAAAAGAGCTTTCAGCTGAATTATCAGGGTCAATGAAAGAGGCCATGACCTCCATACCGTCCACGTTTCCGTATCCGGTCACGAAACCGTTATTTTTGCCTGGATTAAATAGCGTAAACGACTCTCTATCAAACAGTTTCTCGATCCGTGAATAAGTTGTATCAACAATCATCGGCATCACCTCTTCAGCGTTGGATTATGAATTGAGTAACTACGATTGAAGAGATCCACATATATTATTTCGGGAATAACGACTAAGTCTTCTTTCTTTCGTTTTCCCGTTATCATCAAAGCGGCTTCAAGACCCGCAAGGGCACCGGAAAGTTGAGCAGATGCGCCGTTCGTTGACAAATAAGGGATTCGACCTTGCTCAAAATCACTGTAAAATGGGGGCACCCTGTCTTTCGGCATCAATGTGTCTATCGGCAAACTGAAATTTTTGTAAAGACCGGGATCGGAAGGTGCTCCGTAATAGTCTTCCATGGTCATACCGTCGGGGGAAAAAACCATCAGAGTTGCACCAAAACCGGGTATGGGAGACGAAAGAACATACTGGCCATTGGCGCGAGAACAGGCGTGAAGCATCTGTTTATGGCCGAAACCGGCGTAATCGATGGCATCGATGACGATATCGGCGCCGTTTACAAATTCTTCAATGTCTTCCACCCGTTCGGCGGCTTTCGTATATGTTTTTATGGTCACGTAAGGATTGATATCTTTCAGGATTTTAGTGGTTGCCGCGGCTTTGTTTTCACCAATGGTACTCATCAACGCCCCGTACTGACGGTTTAGGTCCGGTTCGTCGAAAACGCCGGGGTCCATAATACGCAGTTCGCCGATTCCCTGCCGTGCAAGTGCCACGGCCTGGTAACTCCCAACACCTCCCACTCCGGCGATTGACACAACGGATTTCCGCAACGCCTGCTGTTCTTCAATGGTGAAAAGACCTATGTTTCTTGTATATATGTCGTCGTATTTTATCATTTGATAGCCTCTTTTCCTTTTTTTAGTGTTTGTTCACATCCGAAGCTCTCACATAATTCAACAGGTTCATCGCACTCTGAGAATAGGGTTTTATCATATCGTAATTGATATCCAGATTATTCATGTATTGCAGAATCAGTTCATGCTTGTTGTTCAGGCCGAACGGCTGAACGCCGCAAAAGAAAAACCCCAATGGCTCGCACTGCCGGGCAGCAAAGGGCGTGGCCGGGTCTTCCATATCGAAGTGGATAAAAATAGCATCCACATGTTTCAGGCAGAGGGTATGAACGGTGGATTTTAATTCATTCCCGATATCGACCCCGATGGTATGAACGTCCACATCGGCGACATTAAGAACGGGAACCACATCCACAGTGATCCGGCTCTGAATGGCCGTGGGTTCTGTTTCGACTGAGGCACATTGCACAGCGATGTTTAACGATCCGAACAGATCGGATATGGTGCGTTGATGACTCAACGGGACAAAAATCTTTCTTTCGCCGTCTTCACAAATCCGGCGGTATAACAAAAGACCGGCCTCCTTCTGCCTGACTTTTCCGGTGAGTGCCTTAAAATCGATATCATCGGGGAACAGCGAGAGAAAGATCCCGCATACTGCATAGCCCATGGAATCTGCGACTTTTTGTGAACCGATGTGGCTCGTCACAGCCCTTCCAATGGTTCCGAACAATATCCGTTCTTTTGCTTTTTCATGGCAGAAATTCGTTAATGCATTAAACGCCCCGGACAATCTGTATTCCGGTTTGATGAAACCGACACCGACCTCTGCAACACGGTCTTCTGTTTTTTTATATTTCAACGCAATATGGCCCATAATGTTGCCCGAGTGTTTATCGGCCGCGATAAATGAGACCAGTTTCCCAGTCCGGTTCATTTCAACAATCTGATCGGGATAATAGATGTATGGCTCATACGTGTAACCATAGGCTTTATAGGCGCACCGTGATATTTCCAGCGCATCCTCTGGCCGGAACGGACGAATCTCGTATGATAAATTCTCCCTGGTGACATCCGGCCTGCTGTTGACCAGCACCTCATTCCCGGAGTGGTCCATTATCCCTTGTATATGGCCGCCCTTAATATGCTTGACCAGGGTGAGCGATTTACCGTCACGTCCGAGGTTTTCAAATATCACATCGTCCATCATCTTTTTCATCAGAAAGACCCCCAGACCGTCCGTATCCAGTGTGTTTTCGAATTGCTCCGGATCGTAGCCCGCAACACGGTCAGGACTGAAGGGCATTCCCTTCTCGAAAAGGGTGATCATGAAATCCGATTCTGTGAAACGGATCGATATCTTGAATGTTTCCTCAGACCGCCCTTCAAAGGCATGCTTTATCACGTTGGTCAACGCCTCTTCTGCCGCCACTTCTATTTCGTTGAGCCCTGATTCGGAAAAACCGCAGGATGCCGCTGTAGCTCTTATAAACGCAATGGCCGGATTGACAAATCTCAACTGGGACGGAAGGATAATAACGGATTCGACGGGTTTCATAGTGTATCTCCAATAACTGAAGTTATTTTCTGCACGGTATTGCGGTCCAGTGCTCCAACATCCGGCACTGGTCTCAGTCCGGAAAATCAATTATGCGCCCTTGTAATGCACAGCCACCATGGTCACATCATCCGATTGGGGCGCGCCATTGGCATGTCCTGTGACCTGGGCACGGATGGAATGAATCATTTCGCTGAGGTTTTCTTTAGGGCTCATCTGAAGGGCCGTGAGCAACCGAGGTTCTCCGTACAGTTCCCCTGACAGATTCACCGCCTCGGTCACTCCGTCGGTGTAGAGGAAAAGCGTATCCCCGGGCTGCAATGTGAGCCGCTCTGTTTCGTAGTCGCTATCCGGCATGGGTCCCAGCACAAAACCGGCTTTCACGGTGAGATAGCGTATCCCGGATGATTCGATGATCAACGGGGGGTTATGTCCGGCATTGGAAAAACGTACGTCTCCTGTTCGTGTATCAAGGATAGCGCAGAATACCGTTGTGAACATGCAGCTGTCATTATCGGCCGCAAGAATGTTATTCACACTGGCCAGTATCAGGTCCGGCTCTCCCAGTCGTTGCCCCTCGGATTTCAACAGGGTCTTTGCCACCATCATATACAATGCGGCTGGCACGCCCTTGTCGGCCACATCGGCAATCAGGAAACAGAGATTGGTGTCGTCAATGAAGAAGAAATCGTAGAAGTCACCCCCCACCTCTTTCGCTGGATCCATGGAGGCGAATATGTCGAACTCGGGACGATCGGGGAATGCGGGGAAAATCCGGGGTAACAGACTGGCCTGGATATCGGTGGCCACCTTGAGTTCACTCTCGATCCGCTCCTTGGCGGCGGTGGTTTCGGTCAGGTTCCTGATGTATTCTTTCAACGCGATGGTCATGGCGATAAAGGACCGGGTCAGCTTTCCCACCTCATCCCTTGACCTTACCTGGGGTAACTCCGCATCAAAATCACCCGCTGCGATGACTTCAGTTGCATCGGCCAGCGCATGAAGCGGAGCGGTAATCGAACGGGAAATCAACGCCACCGCGGCCGCAAGCAGCATAATCCCGACCAGGCCCATAACACCCACCATCATGGTCAATGAACGCACCTCTGCAAACAGTTCCGCCTCAGGAAATACAACCGCCAATGTCCAGCCGGCGGATAGAATCGGTGCATAATACATCCAGCTTTTGATGCCCCGGGTATCTGTATACGGAATAAAACCGGAATCGCCATGAATCATCTTTCTGCCAATATCACGAAGGATCGGATTGTTCCGCGACTCGGCAAGACTGAAGATCGTCTCATTCATGATCATCCCGGTGTCAGGGTGGGTAACGATCGTCCCGTTTCGTGACAGAAGAAAACTGTATCCGGTTTTCAGCACCTTGATGGATGCGACAATGTCCGTCAGCCATCCCAGAGACACATCAGCAACCACCACCCCCCGGAAATGCCGATGATCACCGGTCCCTTCATAGAAAGGAATCGAACAGCTGGTCATCAGCATCTCTCCACTGCCTTCATCAAAATACGGCTCACTCCACACCCTCTTCCCTAATTCTTTGGGTATCTGGTACCAGTCCAGAGTGAGAAACTGAAAATCCTCTTCCGCAGCTGAGATAAGCCGACCATTTTTTCTGTAGAAATAAGGCACCACGGGTACGGCTTCGATAGCGGCCTCATTCGGTTCGAAGGCTGAGCCAACGCCATAAATTTCTTTGTTCCCGCCTAATGTGTTCTTTAGTAGTGTGTTTAGTGATTCTTCATGGTAGTTCCCTGTTTCCAGAGAACAAACCACCCCTTCAGCCACTTTGCCGATGGATGACAGTTCCATCTCAACCCTGTTCACAGAGGCAAGAACGATGTTCCGGGCATTCTTCTCCAGCTCACGTTGCAGCACACCACAGGAACGATGGTAGAAATACCCGATGGTGGCCGTAAATATCAGGGAGCTGAATACTGTAATAATTAGAACCAGTTTAAAGGTGATACTTCTATTTGCTCGCATCGGACCTCCCTGTAAAGTCATCGAAGCCAGGAATGGTTTTGATCAGGCCTTGACGATGCAATTCTGCACCCACAGATTTAAAATCCGAGGGATTCAACTGGCCCATCTTTTTGTTGCCAACCGGGGGCAAAATCAAGTCATGCATCCTGTCCAGCATCCACTTCTGGTGTGCGCGATTGGCAGGAATGTGTTCCGTTTTCATATGGCGCAGAACAACCATCACCGCCTCATCCGGGTGGTCAAAGGCATATTGCCATCCCTCAAGCGATGCGTCTGTAAAGGCGGCTGCGCCAGCGGGATCGTTACGATAGTTTTTTTCGAGCGTATACAGCCCGTCTTCAGGGAATGTGATGCCATGGTCTTTGAAAAAAAACAGCTCCAGTTCGTCGGAGTTGACACCGGAATCTATGATGGTGTGATACTCATTATACCACATGGCGGATGCCACATCGATGCCGCCGCAAAGGAAGAGGTTCACGGTATATGATTGTGGAATGATTCGGACATTCAGGTGGTATTTTGTGAAGAATGCCTGGACCGGCAGGGCCAGATCGCCAGGCCATACTCCGACCTTCCTGCCCTGCATGCTCTCAGGAGTGCTGATCCCGCTGGTTTTTCTGGCTACCAGCATCATGGAGGATCTCTGAATGATTTGAGCCACGTTGACAAGCCGCCTCCCTGCCGACTGATGTTGCAGAGCCGTTGCAAGCCAGAGAACGGCGAAATCGGCCTTGCCACCCAGCAGATATTCCGAGGCGGAATGGCCCGGCCCCCCGTTCATGATCGTCACATCGATGCCGTGTCTTGCATAAATCCCCTTTTCAGCAGCCATATAATACCCGGCAAACTGGGCCTGCGGACTCCAGAGGGGTATCAGGGACACTTTTTTCAGCGAGGTTTCGGCGGCAGTGACAGGAATCGCCACTGTCACCATCATCAGGAGCAGAGCCATCGTGCAGGATCGAATAAACGACTTCTGTCTCTCATCGTAATTTTTTCTCATTGCTGTCATCCTCTTTGTACATCCTTACAATGAAAGATCAGACGGAGAATGTTTTTGCCGTTTTCCCTTCGCCAGTCAGTATGATCGGTGAAATGCCGGATAAAATGGACACCCAACCCGCCGATTTCCCTTTCTTCAATACCCAGTGACGTATCGGGTTCCGGGATGGAGAGCAGATCAAATTCCGGACCGTAATCGGAGATTTCCAGAACAAAGGAATGGGGAAAAGGCTCAAAACCGGTAAAGCAGGCCAGTTCCACCTGGCCCGCACCGCCTTTATAAGCGTGGGTGCAGATATTAACAAACGCCTCTTCCACCGCAAGGGAGAGGCCGGTCAGTTTTTTTTGCATGACACCCGCAGCCTCGGCCTCTTTTTCCGCAAACGCCAGCGCATGGGGCAGGTGGTCCAGAGTTGCCGGAAGATCCATGGTTGAACGGACCGTATCCATCAGCCCACCACCACAGCCGGTTCCACGGTGGACTTGCCTGTCTGTTGTGTCTGAATATCCATTTTTCTCACCTCGTATAGTTTATAAAAGATTATTTCTCTGATCAGTTTTTAGTTGGTTTTTGGATTGCCCCCTGCACAGGATGCCGGATGCATTGATGAACTGATAATAAGACAGTACCACGTTGCTTTATTGCTTTAAGATTCCATACGTTCCGAATGGAAATTTAAAATCAGTTGATAATCATCCGGGGTATCCATATCCATAAAAACACCGGGATCATCCACGGGAATCCGAATTACCCGACGTTGATGGGTCTGGATGATATCCCGTAACGTGCCGCCGTGATGAATGTGCTTTAAACGTTCCGTCGGGAAAATCACCGGATGACCGTTTCTCTCCTGATAGATCGGAATAATGATGCTTTCGGGAAAGACGCGATGCGTTTCCATGAGTATTTTCATGGTTCCGGGTTTCACCAGAGGATGATCGGAAAGGCAGATCATCACGCCCGTTGAACTCGCACCCATGGTGGCAAGACCCACACGAACGGAATCGGCCATGTCGGCGTTGGGCAGATCATTTTTCACCACATCCACCTCCAAATTCCTAAGTGCCTGCCGAATGGCGTCTTCGTATTTTCCCACCACCACCATTATCCGGGAAACGCCTGCCTGGGTCAGCGCTTCCACACAATGGACAATCACCGGCTTCCCCGCGATGACCAGAGTCTGTTTGCAGAACCCCATTCGACGGGACTCGCCCCCGGCAAGAAGAATGGCCGTCACGCGATCAGACATGTTTCTTTTCCCTTTGCGGATTTTCCAGAAATCGCTTCAAGAGAGCACCGGCCACCGTCCGACGGTAATGGGCAGAAGCTCTGATGTCATTAATGGGTGACAGGGATGCGGTTGCCTCCGCCACTGATTTTTTGATGGATTTCGTATCAAGACGGTTGCCTGTCAGAGCGTTTTCCGCATTGATCGATCGTGCCACGGTCGGCGCGACACTTCCCCATGCAAAACGTGCCTCAGCCACGGTTCCATCTTCATCAAACCTCAACCTTCCGCAAAAACTGGCCACAGCAATGGCCAGCGATCGTCTTAGACCTACCTTTTCAAAACAGTGGGACTGGAATCCATCATCTAGGGGAATCCGGATTTGTGTCAGAATTTCATCTTTTCTTATATCGGACTTGCCTGGACCGTTAATAAATTCAGAGATCTTTATCTTTCGTGTTCCTCCGGGTGAAACAAGCACAACCTGTGCGTCCGCCACATAAAGGGGCGAAAGTGAATCCCCCGCCGGTGATGCAGTGATGATATTACCGCCAAGAGTCCCCATGTTTCTGATGGCCGGTCCGCCGATGGTTCCGACAGCCTTTGCCAGCATCGGGGCATGGTCCTGCACCAGCGTATGGGCCATGATGGCTGAAAACGACGCCCCGGACCCGATGCACAGATCTCCGTTTGCCATGATTATATCGGCAAGTTCCGGGATTTTAGACAGCAGAATCAACGGTGGTTTCGTATCTGCTCCTGCATGGCGGAGCCGGACCAGAAGATCCGTTCCCCCGGCCATAAGCCTGGCGTCCGGGCATTCTCCCATGATGGAAAAAACCTCATTAAGATGTGATGGTGAATATACCTGGCTCATAAGCCCTCTTTTTTAACGGCGATTTCACGGCCCGCCTGTTCCACCGCATCCACGATTTTCACATATCCCGTACACCGGCACAAATTGCCGCTCAAAGCGATTTTAATATCATTCCTTGCTGCGTTTGGATGCAACGTCAGCAAAGGCAGAGCTGCCATTTCCATGCCGGGAATGCAGTACCCGCACTGGACGGCTCCTTGCTCCTCAAATGCCTTCTGGAGAATGATGCCTTCTTCCATATCCTGCAACCCTTCGATGGTGGTGATATCCCTGCCGTCAATCTGGGCCGCGAGGGTGAGGCAGGACAATCGTGTTTCTCCATCCATCAGAACGGTGCAGGCCCCGCATTCGCCGGTCCCGCATCCTTCCTTGATTCCCGTAAGTCCCAGGTCTTCCCGTAGCAGATCAATCACCCGCCTGTCCGGTTCCGTGGAAAGCGACTGAGAGTTGCCGTTGAGTGTAAATTTTATGTCCATGGTCTGGCCTTTTTCTATATCCGATTGTTTTATAATATGCCTCCGGCGGCCCTGCCGGGGGCCAAACTTTTGTAACGTTTGAGAAACAGGTTTTGTTGTAGGGGCACGGCGCGCCGTGCCCTGACGATCATGCACAAACCCATTTGCGTGTCGGGGCGAAGCCTTGGCGAAGACCGATCCAGATTTTTAAAATCTGGCCCCCGGAGGGCCGCCGGAGGCTGATCTCTTTATTAAAGATTCATTGCCGCCAACACTTTTTCAGCTGTGATCGGCCCATGGAAAATCCTTACCCCGCAGGCGTCGTGCACTGCGTTGGCCACCGCTGGCAAGGGGCCATTCATGGCCACTTCCCCCACGCCTTTCAGGCCGAAGGGCCCGGTGGATTCATGGCCCAGAAAAGGGATGGAGATTGTGTCCGGTAGATCCAGTGAGCCGGGAATCAGATAACCCGTAAAATCTTTGGTCAGCGGCTTTCCTTCTCTGATCTGAAAATCTTCCATCATCGCATAGCCCAGACCCTGGGCCACACCGCCTTGAATCTGCTGATCGAACATGGAGGGATTGATGATGCCGCCGCCATCCGTGGCAGCCAGATAGTCGCACACCGTGATCACGCCGGTGGCCGTATCCAGTTCAATTCTTGCCAGATGGGCGCCATAGGCGAAAATGATATGGGGAAAGGCGATAAAAAACCCCTTGGCCGTATCGGGAATGTCTTCACAGACAGGGGCAACGAACTGGCTGATGCAGACCCGGTCTTCATGGGGCATGAACGACGCAAGTTGTGTGAACGAAACATCTCGTTTGCTGGGGCCATGGGTCACTTTTCCTGGCTCTAAGGCCAGATCCCGGTCATTATCGATAAACAGCAGAAGCCCCGCCCGGTTGATAAGCCGGGCTTTCATATCCTCGCAAGCCTTGATCAGGGCATTTCCGAAGGTGTATGTGGTGCGGCCTGCGGAAGATGATCCTGACGGATAAGCGGTGGCCGTATCCGGCTGCCGCAGTTCAATAAATTCCGGGGACTGGCCCAGCATATGACCTGCGATCTGCGAAAACGCACAGGAATTGCCCTGTCCCATATCGGTGACCGCACTATGGACTATGATGCGGCCATCGAGGGACAGTTCCACCTTAGCAATGGCGGAATCCCGAACCTTACCTCCGTAACCGGCGGCGTTAAAGACGGATGCCAGCCCGATTCCCCGTTTCCTGCCGGGCGGACACTCCTGTTTCCAGTTGTTTGCGGATCGCCACAACGGATGATCGCCAAGGATATCCAGACATCCGGCAATGCCCGTAGACGTGATCATCCGGACTCCGGCGCAGTTCTCATCCCCTTCCACCAGAGCATTTTTTTGCCGGATGGCAAGCCGGTCCATGCCGAGACGATCGGCCAGCATGTCCATCATGGATTCGAAAGCAAAGGTGGCCTGACAGACCCCGAACGCACGCATGGCTCCACCCACGGGATTATTGGTGAACACGCATTTGCCCTCAATCAGGGTATGGGGAACCCGGTAAGGTCCGGCCGCGTGTTCCATACCCAGTTCCATGACCTCACCCCCCAGATGGGCATAGGCGCCGGTATCGTAAACCAGATTGCAATGGATGGCGTGAAGGGTGCCATCTTTTTTGGCTCCGAGTTTGTAGCGCATCCGGCAGGCATGACGTTTGTATCCTGCAAGCATGTTTTCTTCCCGTTCCCACTGCATTTTCACGGGCCTTCCCTCCGTATGAAGGGCCGCCAAAGCCAGCAGGCATTGAACCGTAGCTCCGTCCTTGCCACCGAAACCGCCGCCAAGGGCCGGACTGATCATGCGGATGTTTCCAAATGGCAATCCCACGGCATGGCCAATTTCAAGCCGGTCCCGAAAAGGGGCCTGGGTGGAGACAATCATCACAATCTTGCCGTCCAGCTCCTGCCAGGCTACCCCGTTTTCCGTTTCCAGAAATCCGTGGGCCTGAACCGGGGTTGAAAACTCGTCTTCCACAACGGCATCGCAGGCCGAAAATTCGCTTTCCGCGTCGCCTTTCCTGATTTCCGCCTGCATCAAAAAATTGCCCGGCATGGCTTCGTGGAGAAGCGGCGCGTTTTCCGCCATGGCACTTTCCGGGTCAAATACGGCAGGCAGGGTTTCTGTGCTGAATCGGACAAGGGCGATGGCCCGTGACAGAATGTCTTTCGTTTCCGCCACCACCAGCGCCACCGGATCACCGCAATACAAAATACGGTCATCCACTAAAACCGGCATGTCCTTGTGAATGATGCCCTGGCGGTTGGAGCCTTTCACATCTTTCGCCGTCAAAATGGTGATCACTCCGGGAAGAGCTATGGCTTGGGACACATCAACGGCCAGAAGCCGCCCATGGGCAATACCTGCCCGGACCGCCCCGGCCCATAGGACATTTTCCGGGTAATGGTCGGCCGCATATTTTTCCCGTCCCGCCGCCTTGTCCGCTGCGTCGCCTCTGGGGTGGGACTTGCCGATTTCAAGTCTGGTGTGTGAATGGGTGTCTTTATTCAATTTTTTTATCCTGATGTTCTTATTTGGTTCTGCTTAATTATTTGTTCATCGTGCCTCCGGCGGCCCTGCCGGGGGCCAAATCCCTCTCTTCGCTGGGGCAGGCTTTTCGTAAAGTTTGACAAACATGTTTTGTGGGGACATGGTGGCAATGCCTGAATAAACCAAACCCATTTGTCCAGATTTTTAAAATCTGGCCGCCGGAGGCATCAGACCAGAGCCTTTATTTCATCCGTCAGCACATCCGCAAACGCTTCCATCACACCCATCTCCCGAAGCGTTACCCGTATCCAACCGGGAAACCGAAAACCGGTCATGGAGCGCACCATCATGCCTTTTTTCATAAGTCTGCGATACATAAGAAGATCGTTTACCGGAGACCGGATCATCAGATAGTTGCCTTGACCGCCCACACAATCCAGTCCGATCTTTCCGCAGACGCCTTTTAAAAAAAAACGAGCTTCATTTACTATTTTCCGGGTTTTGGCGATGTGTTCTTTATCGTTTAAAATAGCTGCTCTTGCCGCCTGCTGGGCCAGGTTGTTGACCGAATAGGCCACAAAGGTCCGCCGCACCACATCCACCACCTCTTCCGTTCCCACAAGATACCCTACCCTCAACCCAGCCAGGGCGTACATTTTTGAAAAGGTACGAAACACGACCACGTTGGGAAAGCGCTCCATCAGCCGGAGTCCGTCTGGGTAATCATCGGCTTCCACATATTCACAGTACGCCTCGTCAATCACGACGATCCGGTCTTCTCCGGCCTTTTCCAGAAAGGAGGTCAGCTCAGACTCGGTCCAGTAAGTGCCTGTGGGGTTGTTGGGATTGCACAGGAAAAGGATTTTGGTTCTCCGGTCAATCCGGTCCAGCATGGCCTGGGGGTCAAAGGCATAATCCCGTAAGGGGACAAGGCGTGCCTCGATTCCTGAGAATTCGGCCACCCATTCGTAAACGGCAAACGTCTTGTCCGCTGTGATGATATTGTCGCCCGGCTCGCAAAGCGCCTTGATCAACGCGCTGATCACCTCACATGAACCGTTCCCCACCAGCAGGCGGTTTTCGGAGATCCCCAGCTTTTCGGCCAGGGCGGTTCTTAAATCATAGGAATCCCCGGACGGATAAATCAGGGCCCGGCCAGACTCAAAGTCATGGATAACGCGGCAGGCCGCCTCGGGAGGTCCCAGAAAATTTTCATTATTGTTCAACCGGTGAAGAAAAGGGGCTCCGTATTCCTTCATCAGCAGATGGTCCGGCTTGCTGGGGATATACGCCTCGAACTTCCGCACATAATCGGGTATCAGATCGTTGATGTTCATGCTGGCACACGTCCGGCAGGCAGGTAAAAGATCACCAGATCCCCTTCGGCGGCATCCGGTATGATCAGGCCGGGAGTCATGCTCGAAGCGTCAAGTGCCTTTGTAAACATCATGTCTTCGTCTCTGGCGCTGTCGATTTCAAAAAGGATGTTGGAAACACCCTGATGTTCCAGAAGGGCGATATGAGCCGCCATGTTTTCCGTCATGTCCCGGCCCGCGCACAAGGGCCGAAGAATGGCAAGGGTCCGCCTGCTTTTGAATTCAACTGCGATCACCGAATGTTCCCGCAATCCCGACGTTCTGAAATCCGTCTCCCGGATCTGCCGGGGCAGACAAAGCCGGTCGTATTCGGCGTGGAGAAATCCCGCGAATTCTTTTTCGCTGTATATGGCCTTGCCGCCGGTTTCTTCTTTCAATTGGCGGTAATAATAGGAAAGGGCCATGGGATTACCACTGTCATCGGTCATGGGAATCTCCCCCAGAAAATCAAAAAACCGGGCATATCCCGTCATTGGTCCCTGCCGTCGAAGGATTCCCCTGACGGAGGTTCGGGAAATTTTCGACACGGCCTGATCCATCAGCTCGGTGAGGATTTCATTGCCGGGATCTTCGCTGAACACATACGGTCCAAACATTTCGACGCAGGATTCCGTCAAACTCCTCCAGGCAATGCCTCCCACAATGGTTTCGTTATCCAGAGCCAGGGCTGCGCAAAGATCGCCCGCCGTCAGCATATCGGCGGCCATGGCTCCTTTCAGAAGAAATTCCGGGGTAAAAGCCTGATTTCCAGATGCAACAAGACCGCAAAAATAACGCAGGTCTTCCGGGCCGGGTTCGGTTATTCTTAGGTTCCCCTGTCTTTTGAGGGTCTGGGTTGGAAGGGCCGGGGAGAATTCATAGGCCCGCTCCCGCCAGAGACGAATGATTACGTGTTCTGCAGGTCCGAAGTCCAGACTCAGACCGCTGACAGACCGGGCCGCGATCATGGGGCCCAGCATATCAAGCGCCGTTTCATCATCCAGATCAACCTGAAAAGCGAGGTTGAGTGCCCGCATGTCGGGGTTGGACATGTGAAAGGAAAGGGTCAGCAGAATCCGGTAACCGCCGTCTTCCAGCGTCAAATCCATGTCCACATCTCCCCCTGTCCGGGCTGCATGGTAGACGTACAGTTCTTCCGCGGCAAGAATCAGGCCGGTGCGCTCCGGCCCCTCAAATCCAAAGGAGATAGCCGCCTTGTCCACAAACTCCAGGGCAAGGGGCAGAAACGCCGTAATAAACGGAAAGCGCGCAGATGCTTTGTTTTTCCTGATCGGTGTTTTTTTCATAGGGGTTCCAGTGAAGTCATAGTACTAATCATTTGAATTTATAGTTTATACTGCCGCAGGCAGCCATGCCTGGGACCAAACGTTTGAACCGTTTGACAAAGGGATTTTTGTAGGGACACAGTGCGCTGTGCCAATAAGAGCATCACCATCTATGTGGCCAGATGATCAAAATCTGGCCGCTGGCTTTAACCCACCCGGTCACGGTCCGTTTGGATAAAAGATAAAATACGGCGGGCCGCATCTGTATCCAGTACAATGGATTCAAAATCCGGCAGGCATTCCAGTTTCTGCATCAATAGACCATCTCCGTCAAACCATCTCGGCAGGGCTCCGCCAAAAAAATATCCCATTCGCCTGAGCGTATCCACCGACTCTCCTACCCAGGGCTCGGTCAGATTAACCCAGACTTGGAACACGACGGCTTTTTTTTCCCTGGCTTTTGATTCCAGCGTCTCCACACATGTCTGCAAATCTGCACCGGAACGGGTGACAGCAATTCGGACAACCCCGGCGAAATCAAATATCTCCATATCTGTCTGGGTTTCGATATCTTCCGGATGTTTGCCTTCCGACAGGCATAGTTCGCGGTCGTCATCCAGACGGGCATAGATCCATCGAAGCTCGTCTTCATAAACTCTGGGTATAAAAATTCTGTGAGGCGCCGAATGATAACATCGAAACATGACCAGAACCGCCACCCGGCCAGATGCGCTTTTTTCTTTCGAGTATGCCGCCGCCGGCATGAGTGCCAACTCTATCGCCGTTTCGGTATGTTTAAAAGACTGGGCAGATTTTTGCATGTAAGGATGATTGCACACAGCCTCCCCGAACACTTCCTGAATATGGGGTATTCCCGGCACGAAGGATTCATATAAAAAAGACAGAAGCTTTTTGTTGATGCCTGTGTTCCGGTAGTCCTTAGACACCAGTCCCACCCCGGCCTCGTAAAGACCTGGAAAGGGAGAGGAGCGGTAAAGGTGGCTTGCCCCGACGATCTGACCTGAAGGGGTCCGTGCCACGATGGAATAATACCGGCCATCCCGGTTGGCCTGCACAATGGCCTCAGGGTCGTAAAACAGCTGGATGGGGTAATGATTGCCGTAAACGGCCCGGAACAGTTCAACCAGGCTTGGGGCGTCATCGGGCCGCAAAAGTTCCACGGCAAACTGACCTTTCTCAGCGGATGCGTCGTGTCCAATGCTCATCTCACATTCCTTTTGTTTAAATGAATCATAATTTATTATAAATAGTTATGATCGTTAGGCGGCCCCATGCGTTTAAGGGACATCACAAGAAAAAGAGACACAAGGGCCAGGCCGGCACCGGCGTCAAAGGGAGTGGCGTATCCCCTGCTCAGACCCACCATGGCCCCACCCAGGGCCGGTGTGATGAAATAACCCATATCCATGGCAAACAGTCCCAGATTGGTGTTCAGGCCCCTCAACCCCGGTGCTGAAAAGGTAAAAATCAAGGCGTTGATCTGGGGAAGAATGACGCCCATGCTGAAACCATAAAGCCCGGCAAGACAATAGAATGACAGGCCGCCGGAAACACGTGAAAACAGAATAAGGCACACAGTCAGAAAAACAAAGCCCGCCAGCAGCGTGCTGGTTTTATCGATTTTATCAAAAGCCGGACCACCCAGAGCCCGCACAGAGATCATAGTGACCATGGAGATGCTGAAAAAAAGCCCCACATCGCCAAGATGATTCTGAAGTGAAAGATCCTTCATGAAATAAAAAACCGTGGCATGGGCCAGATAGGTCAACAGAGACAAAAAAAGAAGCATCAGCACAGCGCGGTTTCCAAGATTTTTCCTGATTTCGGACAGGGCCGGACGGCGCATCATGTCCGCGTCCATGTCCGCCAGCGTCTTCCCGATACGCCTGCGCATAATGGCCAGAAGACAGATGGCCAGAAAGGCGAAGATGGAAAAACCCGCATAAATGGTGGCTTCATTTGCGACATGGGGAAGCAGGGTTTCGGTTATGGGCGGCACAACCGCATAGGGAATCATGGTGGCCACACTGATGATCCCGAATCCTTGCCCGCTTTTTTCCTTTGGAATAAATGTCACGATCAGGGCGATCACCGCCGATGTGAGCAGGACAAACGCTGCGCCGTGGAATATTCGCAAAACAAGGAGGGAGGGAATGGTCACGGCAAAGGGATAGGCCCAGGATGCGGCAATGACCATCACCAGCGATACCAGGATCAGACGGGATGTGTCTTTCGCGCCGATCAAGGGGATAACAAAAAGCCTCAGGACAAAAGCCGTCATGGGTTCCAGACCTACCAGAATTCCCCGCCATGCAGGCGTAATACCGATATTCCCCAGATAATGAAAAAAACTGTAAAACACGGCGATATTGCAGAAGGCGACCACAATAATTCCGTTGAGGGCTAAAAATTCAAAGGTAAATAATTTCCGGCTACTGGTAGGCATTGACAGTTCCATATTTATAAATAGTATTTATCTGTCCATTTTCTATAAAGGATACCATGGTTGAGTTTCCTTTCGCAAGCATTTAACCGGGCAGTCTATGTGGTATGATATTTCCTTGACAACAGAGAGCATGGATGTCACATCTTCGGACAAAAGGCGTTTGCAAAAAACACCATGACAGGGAGCGACCCATGTGGATAGACAAAGTCAAGGAAATGACAGATTCGGGAATGCCCTTTGTGCTGGCCACCATAATCCGAACCCAGGGCAGTACGCCCCGGGGTATCGGCACGCGGATGATCGTGGCTGCCGATGGAACGATCCATGGAACCATCGGCGGTGGTGACGTGGAGAACATCGTCAGAGGCCATGCCGGAGAAGTTCTTAAAAATAATCAGCCTGAAATCCTGAGATTTTCCCTGAACGGCGACCCATGGCAGGTCACCGGAAACGTAACCGTTCAAGGCCTTTGCGGCGGAAGCCTGGAGGTTCTTCTTGAACCCTTTACCCCGGAAATAGAGCTTGTCATTTTCGGGGGAGGCCACATTGGCCATAAACTGGCCTTGCTCTGCGATGTGATGGAAATTCCATACCGGATCTACGACAACCGTGAGGAATTCGCGTCGCCGGACCGTTTCCCCACAGCCCGGGACACAGTCTGTGCCCCCTACGAGCAACTTGAGAACCTTATCCACCTAACCGCTTCGAGTTATTGCCTGATCCTCACCAACAACCACAATCACGACCATGTGGTGCTGAAGGCCCTTCTGGTGAATCGTCAGATCCCCTATATCGGAATGATCGGAAGCCAAAGCAAAGTGGGAGCCCTCATCAAAAAAATCGGAGAATGCGGCATTTACCCGGACAAGCGGCTCTATACCCCGGTAGGATTGAATATCGGCCGGAGAAAACCCCAGGACATCGCCCTTTCCATCATGGCGGAAATCCTGGCGGTCGTTTCAGGAGACCGCCCCGATCATTGCCGTCTTGACTGGCCGACCCAACCGACAAAGAACCCGGCTACCACATAAAAACGATCGAGAGTCACCCATCGTAAGGTCTGGTTGTCATGCCATCGACTCAATGGTGATCGTTGCAAATTGGGTGGATAATAAGACATGCATTACGGATAAGTTGTATAATCATCATTCACTCGCAATCGTTTTTAAAAAGTGAACGCCCAGCCTGAAATAAACCTTGGGACTAAACACCACATTCAATCGTTGAAAGCATTCCCAGGTGCAATGACAGCCACTTGAACGAATTTCAGCCATGGCTTCGAGGGAGAATGGGCGATTTAACACCGCATAGGGATCATACTGGTGGTCCCTGACGTTTCCCAGGTGTTTATCAAGTATTTCACAGAGAAGAATGCCGCCGTCGGAGGTGAGGACAAACCCTTTTTTTCCGGCTTTACATGATACTGTTTTTTTATTGTATTTCAGGCTTTTATAAATAATTTCTTCAACCATTTGATCAACTGCGATACGCAGATGACGGAAGGGATAATGGGGGGCGAGTTTGACATTTCCTTTAAAACCGATTCCACGGGACAGGTCTTTGTAATCATCAGGGTCAACGGCTTTCAGGCCCATATCAGGTAGTGCCTCCCCACGGATAAGACCCGCATAATAAGGGATGCCCAGCTTGTCTTGGACATATTGGGCCAGACCAGGCAGATGCGTGATGTTTCCGGCATGGCAGGTCCCACAGGCGGCAAGGGTCAGCCGCTTGCTTGCGGCCATCTGCTTGAGCGTTTTCAAGGTTTCAACAGCACGGCGAAAACTCCCCTCACGCCCCCGGAAATGGTCATGGATGTCTTGGGGGCCATCAAGAGAAACCCCTACGCTGATGTGGAGATCCGGGCAGGCTTTAAGGGTCTGGGCAACAAAGGCCTGGGCACGATCCGTATACCAGCCGTTGGTCACCAGGTTCACCATGTGAAGATCATTGTTTTTATAAAACACACGGACAATAGCCGAAAGATCCTTCCGCAAGAGGGGTTCTCCACCGGCCAGGGTCAGGTATTTCACATGGGCCATATTGCGGGAAATCGCATCAACCTCTCCCAGGGTCAGGTCCTTTCCGCAACGGGATTGAAAGGATCGATTAAAACAATGAGAACAGCTCAGATTACAGGCCCCTGTCACCCAGAAAATCATATAGGTCGGATGAGGACTGACCAGAAATTTCAGCTTATCGATCATGGGATTTTCCAGTGCATAGGGCCTTGAGCATGCCCAAATTGATGAAGGTGTATTCCAATTGCCGGAAAACCACGGACAGCATGGCAAGATGCAGGGAGTGATGTTTTCGCATCTGTTTTGACAAGGCATCATCGGCAAAATAAAACAGAACCGCGCACAGGCCATAGCTCCCTGCCCCAGCAAGGGGTGAGCTCAGACAAAGCAGTACCGATGCATCCAGTGCAAAGGCAAAGCTTGAACGCATCAGGGCCTGGGCCGTAAAGCGAAACGGAAGATTGGGCATATCCAGCGCGATTTTCCGGATATGGCGACTTCTGAAATACACTTTTTTAAGTCGTTTGAAAAGATCCTCACTGTGATGAAAATGAATCAGATCCGGATCAAAAAAAATGCTGTCAGCCTTTTTTTTTGCCAGACGAAGCCCCAGTTCAAATTCTTCGCCCCCACTGCGGGCAAAGTGTTCGGAAAATCCACCCAGATTATTGAAAAAAACTTTTTCGATGGCAAAGCACTGTGTAAAGACCGATATCTGCCAGTTCTCATGCTGATAAAAATTCCATGACACGGCCAGATAATGATGAAAAAGACTGCCCGGATCATTGGCTGGAATCCTGGAGGTGGGTCCCTGGATAATGGGTCCCTTCTTTTCCATAAGATGGCCATAAAGCCTTAGCAGATGATCGTCACCTAAAACCACATCGGAATCGATAAAAAGGATATGACTGCCCCGTGAAAGGCGGGCTCCAAGGTTGCGGGCTGCACCCACCCCCCTGTTTTGTTCCATGCGCCTGCAAAAAACCTTTAGGGAAAAGTCACCGGGATCAAAGGGCACCGGACTGTGATCATCCACCACAATGATTTCAGGGGCAGGCATGGTGTCAGGCAGTTTCGACATGGCCCGCTCAATGGAATCAAGGCAAAGCCTGACCTTATGGGTATCGTTGTAAAATGGAATCACGATGCTCAGATCAATGGCCATGGATATCATTCCTCGGGCCTGAATCGTCGAACGAGTGCTTTGTAATCATCACCGGTTCGAAGTTCGCTCAAATCCACGTCCTGATCCAGATGATCCCAAGCCCTGAAGCCTTTTTTCAAGGATGATTCAAGCCATTCCAATGCCTTGTCGTGATTTCCGACACGTGCATGAAGGCATGCCAGATTGTAGGTAATGCTCACCCCGGCCTGGGGATGGTTTTCAAGCAAAGCACGATAGATCGATTCTGCCTCGCCAAATTTGTTTTCCCGGGTCAAAACTCCGGCCAGGTCTGAGGCCAGGTCAAGGGAATCGGGATCTGCTTCAAGGGCCGCCCTCAATGCCACTTCCCTGGCCGAATAGGATTCAAGAAGCTTTAAACCCATGTCACGGTTGGTTTTTGCTTGTTTAAAATCAGGGTATACAACCAAAGCCCGGTTAAAAAACTGCAGACTTTTTTTTATGTCACCTTTTTTTGCGTATAGCGTGCCCAAATTATTCAGGGCTTCTGCGTAGTCGGGCTCCAGGGCCAGGGCCTGGTAGGATGCATTCATGGCATCGTCCAGGCGTCCTGCTTCGCCAAAAGCCAGGGCCAGATTGGTCATGGACAATGCATCGTTGGGGTTCACGGCAACGGCATGGCTGAACAGGGTGATTGCATTTTTCCAGTACGAGGTCTGGACAAATGTCAGGCCTGAGAAGGCAACCAGGACCAGAGACCCTGCAATGGGAGCGAGCAGCCGGTTTAGTTTGAGTGTTTCAAACAGACAAGGAATTCCCCAGGCCAAGGCCATGAACAATCCGATCATGGGCAGATAGGTAAACCGATCCGCATAGGCCGGGAAATAACCTTGTTGCATCAACCCGGATGCCGTGACCAGGTTTCCCACATACCAGAACCAGCCCACAAACAAAAAGGGGAGTTTCCTGGCATAAACAAGGGCAAGAATAGAGACTCCCCCCAGACCGGCCAGTGCCCCCAGGGTATGTCCCAGAGGGATCTCCTGGGGATAGGGATGAAACACCGAAAGATTGACGGGAACCACAAGTTTCACAAGATAAACCAGATCGGCAATCAGCATATTTGAAAGACGGAGGTCCAAAGGGATATATGAAAGCGGCGCCACATTCCGGTTCGCACCACCCAGATACACCACCATGAAAAACAGAATCAGCATACCCGAAATCAGAGCGAGTATAGGCAAAAGAGTGTTCCGGTTTTTCGTGAAAAAACCCAGGGACTGCCCGGAAAAATCATAACCGCCCATGGGCCAGAGCAGCATCAGAAACAGGGTAAAGGGAAAGGTCATCATGGTGGGTTTGGACATGAGCCCGGCCAGAAAGACCAGAATCAGAAGACTGTAGTTCCAGCATGTTCGACGCCTTAGGAAACGGGCATAGGCAAAAAGGCCCAGCAGAAAAAACAAGGTGGCCAACAGATTTTTCCTCTCGCTGATCCAGGCCACGGTTTCCACATTCAGGGGGTGCAGGGCAAACATTGCAGAAACCCAAACGCTTTTCCATCGTTTTCCCGTGAACAGAAACAAAAAAAGATACAGAATCACCCCATTGGCTCCATGGATCAACAGATTGACCAGGTGATGCCGACCGGGATTAAGGCCGAAAATAGTGCAATCCGCCATATGGGACAGGCTGGTCACAGGATGCCAGTACGGCCCGCTGTTCTGCCTGAAATCAAGAATCGCCCAAAGTCCTTTAACGGTGAAGCCCTGATTGATCACAGGATTGTCCACCACATACACCGCGTCATCAAAGCTAATAAAGGAGGCAGACAGCATCCGGCCATACAGGGCAAACACCAGGCAAACCAGAATCAGGCCCAGGGCAAGATTCTTCATCGTTACCAGATGCCGGGTTATCAGGGGCCGGGTTTTCAAAAAATCCATGTCAGGGCCTCTTTCTTAGTAGAGCTTTAAACTCATCGCTATTTCGAAGGGTATCGAGTTGCTCATCCTCATTGAGAATATCCCATCGGCTGAATCCACCATCCATGGCTTTTTCAAGGTAATACATGGATTTATTCACATCGTTTTTCATGGCGTAAACACAGGCCAGATTGTAGTTCAGGCTCACGGCTGCATGGGGCATGGTGTCAAGGGCCTGTTCATAAAATGTGGCTGCTTTGTCCAGACGCCCAAGATTGATCAGAAGCCGGGTCAGCTCCGTTAAAATTTTCATGTCGTTTGAATGGCGCTCAAACAGGAACTCAAAGCAGATAACGGCTTTTTCCGTCTCTTGCGTCTTTTCATAAATCAACCCGGCATTGAGCCAGGCTGCGTCCAATTCCGGCTTCAGGTCCATGGCCTGTTCAAAATGAACAAGGGCATCACCGTCTTTACCCTTTCCCGCCAGGATGGCCCCAAGATTACTGTGAGCCTCGGCATACTGGGGATAAAGAGAAAGAATACGTGTGTAGTTGTCCATGGCCTCATCGACCAGCCCTGCTTTGTCCTGGGCAAAGGCCAGATTCACCAGGGACGCCCGGTCATTATCATTGACCTCAAGGGCGTGTCGGTAAAGACAAATGCCGTTTTTCCAATACCCCACCTGAACCCAGGTCAGACCGGCCAGAATCATGCAGATCATCACAGCGGCCACGATCTTTGGTTTTGGTCTGACCCGAGGTGGAATGTCCCAACAGATCATAAGGAACAATCCGATTGATGCCACATACATAAACCGATCCGCATGGGCAGGCCACAGACCGCCCTGGATCAGACCTGACACCATCACCAGATTTCCCACAAACCAGAACCAGCCCACAAACAACCAGGGCTTTTTTTTAAATGTGTAAATAACATACACACTCACCCCCAGAACAAAGACCAAGGCTGCCATGGTTTTCCACCAGGGAATAAACGATGGATAGGGATAATGCACAGACAAGCCAAGTGGGAAAAACACCTGGATCACATAGACTCCATAGGCGGTCAGGGCGTTCGACAGTCGAAGGAGCATGGGAACCGCATCCATGGGAGTGGCCTCGGATACAAAGGAGGCTTTGGAAAAATTGATATACAAAATCAGACCAGTGAACACCAGGAAAGGCACTTTTTCAAGCAAAGGCGTCACATTTTTCAGGGTTTTGACATGGAGACGCGGTTTCCCATGATCCAAAAACAATATGAATCGATAAAAGGGCCAGATATCAAGGAGCAGCAACGAAAAAATCAAGGTGATCACCGAGGCCTTGGACATGAGGCCCAGAACAAAACAGAGAAACACAAGAAGGTAGGCCCACAATCCTTTTTTTTCCTGGTACCGAACATAGACGAGCATGGTACTCAACCAGAAAAACGTGGACAGTACGTTTTTCCGGCTGGTGACCCAGGCCACAGATTCAACATTCAAAGGGTGAAGTGCAAAAAGAGCCATGATCATCAGACTTTTTCCATAGTCCTTGCTGACCTTGAAAAAAAACACGAAGACAAAAAGGCTGTTGACCAGATGCCAGATCAGGTTGTGAAGATGGTGCTTGGCCGGATCAAGGCCGAAAAAATCGCAGTCAATCATATGGGACAGCATGGTTACAGGCATCCAGTAAGGCCCGGATTCATGGCCGAAATCAAATGCCCAGCGGATCCCATCCATGCTCAGACCGTGACTGACAAAAGGATTATCCGTCACGTAAACCGGATCATCCATACTGATGAAATCACTGGTGTAAACTCCGTGATACACCAGGGCCGTCACACAGAGAATCAGAAAAACTCCGGCCCCTTTGGCCAGGATTTCCCGGTTCGTCATCCATGCTCCGATCCGTCCTTTCACCGTCTATGATCTCCTGTTTTTCAGCCAAGCCGGAAGGTCGTCTATGAAAAAATACGTGAGTCTCTTTCGACATATCAGAAAAAGCATGGAAAAACCTGTTCTGAGAATATGTATGAAGGTCCGGGAATGTTTGGATTCTCCGCCGATGCGTCCGTGGTACGACACAGGGATCTCGATGATTCTCAGAAAATGGCGAATGGGCTCGATGATCATTTCCGGCGAAAAGGCAGGACCATCGGCATTGAGATCGTCTTTGATCCGATCGTAAGCATCCTTCCAGATGGCCCGGTAGGTACATCCCACATCGGTGAGTCGGGGTTCATGGCGACTCCACCACATCATTTCGATGATTTTGGCCACGGCTGCGTTGCCGAAACGTAAAAACAGGTTCATATTGGCTCCCTGCTCGATCATCTGCTTGGTGGTGCGTGTGCCGATGACCATGTCCGCATCCTTGAGGTATTCCAGAAGCTTTCCCAGATCACGGGCCGCAAAGGACCCGTCTGCCTCGGTCACCACCAGAATATCTCCCGTGGCTTTGGACAAACCGTACCGGATGGCATGGCCGTAGCCCCTCAGGCGGCGTGAATACACCCGGGCGCCCTTTTGTTTTGCAATGTCCGGGGTTCTGTCTGTGGACAGATTATCTGCCACGATGATTTCAGCCACCTTGCCTTTGAAATCATCAATCACATGGCCGATGGAATCCTCTTCGTTCCAGGCAGGAATCACAAGACTGATCGTCTTTTGATCAAAGCGTTTGCCCCGGACAATGTAATTGGCGTGGTTTAGATCATCGGCGGTGTTCACATTGACATAATCCCCGCCCGTATAAAAGGGCAGAACGGTTTTACCGGTTCGAATCAGAAGATCCACGGCATCGATCAACTCTTTTTTCCCGCTGTGGACCGAGGGAGAAACCAGTCGGATGGCTTCAAAAATATCCGGGGTAAACACAAAGGTGCCGCAGCCCATGTGATCCTGGATCACTAATTTGGGTTTTTCCGTAAGGCGGGTGATTTTATGATCTGTGATTTCGACCATATAATTCTTGCGGATCTCCCGGGGACTTGACCCATTTTTAACACAGCAGATTGCAGAAAACGCCTGATCAAACATATCCGGCAGCCGGAAATGGTCTGAACCCTCATACAGCTCGTCACTGAGCATCAGACAAAAGGGCCCATCAATCAGGGGCTCGGCAAGGAGAATACCCTGGGCCAGTCCTTTTTCAGGTTCATGATTATCAATGTAATGAACGTAAAGCCCGGATGATCGAGTGTCTCCCAGTTCCTGTTCCACAGCCTTACGGTTTTTGCTGACGACAATAAAAATCTTTGAGATGTTCAGCTGGTCTTTCATCATGGCTACGGTCCGGGAAATCAGAGATTGTCCATCCACGGTCAGAAGAACCTTGGACCGTTGTTTCGATTCCGGATAAAGACGGCACCCCTGCCCTGCTGCCGCGATGAGCCCCACCATATTCGTTGTCATGATTGATTCGGTATCCTCTCCTGGCGTGACCAGTAGGACACCACCAGAAACACCAGTCCGTTGATTCCTATAAACTGAAACGATATGATGCAAAAAACCGATGAAACAACACCGGAGATACCCTGAAATCCTAACCCCGAAAGTATCTTATCCACAAGGAGACCGGACAATGTCAGTAAAAACAGAACCAGTGTCAGCCGCCCTTGTTCACCACGATCAAAGGAGGAAAACAATCCCACTGCCGTCAGAAAAAGCACCCCGTGATCAAACCGAAAATTAAATCCCAAGGCCAGGATCACAAGACTTGCAAAAACATTGGCATAAAAATCCGGATTATTCAACCGGCTTTGGGATAAGAAAACCATTCGAAATAACACATACACGGTCAGGCAGACATAAAGCATCCCGGAGGTCACGGTCAAAGGGAGCACCATGGTCTGCCTGATCAGACCCACCTTCACCAGTTTGTTGAAAAAATCCTGCCAACCGGCAAATCCGTCAGACACCACCGGGTATCCAATGCCATGGACGCGCATTTTTGAATAAGTTTCGGACATGGCCCGGACCATATCCACATGGGTGTGCCACCCAAAGATCATGAGGGATAAAAGACACAAAAGCACCAGGCAGGTCACAATGCGCCAAAAAAATCCATATTTCCTGGTAATCAGGGGCGCCAGTATCAGGGGCAAAAGAAATACTTTGAAGATCAGGGCAAGGCTGACAAAAAAGGCGGCAAGCCACAGCTTTTCCCGCCCAAGAAAGTACTGACTCAGCAAGAGGCAAAAAACCACTTCCACATAAATATTCAAATAGAACAACTGGGTCATCACAAAGGTCACGCTGATCAGATAAACCACAAACCGGGCCATGCCGTTGTTTTTCATCAGGCCGGGCCTTATCTTTTCCACAAGAAACAGGGAAAAAGCACCCAGGGCCAAGGTCTGGATACATTTCAGGGCCACAGCCAGATTCATCGGTAAAAACCCATAAGGGCCAAAGGCAACCACCGTCAGAGGAAAATTATAAAACACTGTATCTTTGGGAAAGAAAATTCCTGTTTTCAGAAATGCAGCCTGCCAAGTATAAAACATGTGGTAATCAACCCCATAGAAAAACCTGAGCCGTGTATACACAAAAGAAAGACTCAACACCATGCCCAAAAAGCCTACAACCAGAACAAGGCGCTGAAACAGGGTTATTTTATTTTCCGGATAGGGGGGCATCCATGCCATTGTTTCGTTTAACCTGACACCAATAAATAATAGTAGTAAAAAACATCAGAATAACAGGGATGGTATCAGATGCATGGTATGCGTCAAGAGCTTTCATGGGTAAAGACCCTGATTTTTTATACAAATATAAAAAATGTGGTTTGGGAAATTATTCAATGGGACTTATGAGACTTATGGGACCTATGTGTTATTTTGGATAGGCAAAGGACTTCGGAGTGTGATCAGGGTAATTTCGCCGGGGGGCCAGAGACGCATGCGGGGTCCCCAGGTGCCTGTGCCCCTTGTCACCAAAAGGGTCATGGAATCAATATGATAAATGCCGCTGATATAGGGGTAGCGCATGCGGACCAGGTAGGTAAAGGGCCAGATCTGACCGTTGTGGGTGTGTCCGGAAATCATCAGATCAACGTTTTCAGATGCAGCTCTTTCAATCAGTAAGGGGGTATGGGAAAGCAGGATGGTAGAGCCTGGGGGACGGTGGCTCAGCGCTTTGTCAAGATTGGCCTGGCCTTGTCCTGGACGCCGACGGGAGGATGTCAGATCGTCAATCCCTGCAAGAACAAGATGATCTCCAAGGGTAACCGATGTGTTTGCAAGCAATATGATTCCCGCGCCTTTGAGGATTTCTCCTGTGATATCAATCCGATGAGGACGCAGGGCATCATGGTTCCCACGTACAGCCCACACGCCCAGAGGCGCTGAAAGCCTCCTCATGACGTGGCAAAATCAGTGAATCCAGCCTTAGAAAAACATAGATATGACAAAGGGTCACAAGGACGGTCAGGACAGAACCAAAAATTGAAAGGATTCTGAAGCCAATTACGAAGCTTCCCATCCAGCATGCCTGACCTTTCTACTGGGCAAATCCGATTATGTGTGTGATCCATGGAAGTCTCCACCAAAAAATTATTTGTCTACATTATTAAAAATCTCTGAAATCATCAAGGTCAATATCCTGGTCACCTGATGATCTTTTTTTGGTTTGAACTGAAATAGGTTTGATTTTCGACTCTTTATTCATATATGAGAGATCTTTCTTGCTTCCAGCTTGATGATAGAGACCCTGTTTCGTCGTGTCTTGGGCTACCCCTCCGATGATTTGGACCAAATCCTGTACATAATACATCATTTGATTGGCCTGGCCACTCATCTCTTCGGATGCAGAGGCTGTCTCTTCTGCATTGGCAGCGTTCTGCTGAACAACTTTGTCCATTTCCACAACCGCTTTGTTGATCTGCTCAATGCCTTCAGCCTGTTCTTTTGATGCAGCAGATATTTCAGTCACGAGCTCGCCGACCTTTTTTGAACTTTCAGCAACCTTGTTAAGTGCCGTATTTGTCTCATCCACCACCTTAGAGCCGTTATTTATCCTTTTGACAGTTTCCTCAATCAGTTGGGATGTATTTTTGGCAGCGGCGGCAGCCCGAATGGCAAGATTTCTGACCTCATCAGCAACAACGGAAAATCCTGCCCCGGCCTGCCCTGCCCGTGCCGCCTCCACAGCAGCATTCAGTGCCAGCAGATTGGTCTGGAATGCAATCTCGTCAATGGTCCTTATAATGATTGATGTTTCTTCACTTGCTTTTCTAATCTCACCCATGGAAAGAGTAAGTTCATCCATGGACTCATTGGCTTTCATAACAACCTGATTGGCCTCTTTCATAAGATTGTCGGCCAGGTCTGCATTCTCAGAATTCTGCTTGGTCATGGAAGACATCTCTTCAAGGGATGAGGACGTCTCCTCAATGGAGGCGGCCTGTTCTGATGCGCCGTCGGCAAGCCCCTGACTGGCGGAAGCAACCTGACCCGACGCCGAAGTCACCTGGCCTGCACCGTCGTTCAAACCTTCAACAACCCGGTTGATGGGCCTGGTAATGGATCGGCTGATCAGAATCGCAATCCCGATGATGGCAAGAATAAAGACAACCGAAATAATCCCCATGATCCATTTGAGTGCGATGACTGATGCGAATGCTTCGGATTCATCGATTTCAGCGATCATCGCCCAGATGGTTTCGCCGATTTTAATCGGTGCATAAGCAGACAAAACTGAATTGCCATTGTAGTCCGTGATAATTTTGAGGCCGGATAAGCCTGAAAGAGCCTCCCGGACAGCATCCGTATCGACACTCCCCGTGGAGGGATCTGCAAAGGAGTTTTTGACCGAATGGTGTGTCGGATCAACAAAGGAATCCGAACGCATCAGCTTATCGCTGCCCACAAGATAAGTTTCGCCAGTCTTTCCCATGCCCTCTCGCTGTTGCATGATGCCATTGATGGATTCCAAAGAAAGTTTGAGGGCGATGACAAGTTCCAAATCGTTATTGGCTTTGTCAATCAAGGGTTGGGCAATAAACGCACAGGGTTCATTGTCACTCGGAGTATAGGTCGCAACATCAGCTATTCCATAGTGTTTTGTCCCTATAACCTTCTGGACAAGCTGACCCAGATTAGTGGAAGAATAAGGGCCATTGATCATGTTGGACTGATATTCAGCTCCCTTTTTAACCGAATAAAAAACATAGCCATCCGGATTCATGAGATAAAGATCATCGTATCCGTTTGCAACAGTGTATTTGGCGTAATACTCGATACCATCATCATCAACCGGGCAAAAGGCTTCAGTCACGTCAATTTCACCGATAACAGCCCAGCTTATTCCATCCACCGTCAACGGAGAATAAAATGAAAGGACTGAATTACCATTATAGTCCAATAAGACATCATGGCCTGTTTTTCCATCAAGGGCATTTTGACTGGCCTGGGTATCCACTCTGCCTTTATCCGGATTAGAAAATGATGACAGCACTGAATGATTTTCAGGATCGCGATATGAATCGGAACGCATGAGTTTATCGCTTCCCACAAGGTAAACCTCACCGCTTTTTCCCATACCTTTCCGTTCCTGCATAATGCCGTTAATATCATCACGGGGTAACTGAAGGACAATAACACCAATGGTTTGATCGTCTTGTTTGACCGGTGCTCCCACAAAAGCACAGGGTGCATTCTGTGCCGGCGAATAGGGTTCAAAATCCTGAAGGCTGATCTTGGCCAGGGCCTTTGCAAAACATTTTCCAAGGGGGCTGTCTTTCAGGGCGCCATGGACAAGATCCTGGCCCAGATCAGATTTTTTCCCCACCGAATACAAAACATTCCCATCTGTATGAATCAAATACAAATCCTCATAACCGTATTCCATTTTATATTTATTAAGCAATTCGGAATATAAGGCTTCGGTTTCAGTCCAGTTCGCACCCCCTGTCTTGTTGCCGTCATTTTTAAATCCATATTGAAACGCCCAAAATGATGAAATGAGGTCATTGTTACCCGACAAAACATTCACTTCATTCATGCGTTCCTTGAAATATTTTTCAATCTGATTTTTCTTGATTTGCTGGACCGCCAACAATTTATTAAATGCTTCGCGTCTCAGCGCCCCCACGGTTTCGGCAAGCATATCCAGATCACCCTGCCGTTGGGCAAAAAATCCCTCTATCTGTTTTTTTTTTACGTCACGCAGGGCATGAATCTGGTTGAACGCAAGCTGAAAAAGGGCATTGTTCGACTTTACAAGGGATGTAATCCCGATGGATGCAAAGGGAATCGTACCCACCAAAAGAAAAAAAAGGACGAGTTTTGTACTCAATTTGATATTTCCCATGAAGGCCTCCGCAATGAATATGCATGAACGTAATGAGTATTGTTTGGGCAGGAAACGGATTTTGATCCTTTGATCAACACCATGACTAAATAGGTGGAAATACGATGTAACAGCTAAGCAAGGTGAAGAGTCAGACGGTATCCCAGAAAGAGAATGTCACCGAATAGGGCCATGGTGAATGTATAAACCAATGCATTCGGATGGTCATTTATAAATGTATATAAATTAGGCACGTATGTCAATTTTAATCCATAAAGTAGATCTATGATCTAATTAATATACTTGCATTTATGCAAAACAGCATATAAAGTTAATAAAATCAAACACTAAAATTTAAAAAGGACTCACTATGAAAAATTGTATCATTGCGATTGTGATGTTTGCCGGTTTGTTTCTTGTTTCCTGTGGCCATGACGACAACACGGATCCGTCTCCATACGAGGCTCCTGTTCCCGGAGCCATGGTATCAGTTCAAGGCGGGACATTTGACATGGTGGACCCCTCATCCGATCAGGTGATCAATGCCGTGACAGTCAGCGACTTTTCAATCGGGAAATATGAAGTCACACAGAAAGAATGGTCAGATATCATGGGAAGTAATCCGGCAAGCGGAAACAGTGTCGGAGATAACTATCCTGTTTATCATATCAGCTGGTTTGAAATAGTGATGTATTGCAATAAACGGAGCGTCGAAGAAGGATTAACCCCCTGCTACAGCATCAGCGCATCAACTGATCCTGAAGACTGGAGCACGCTACCGGTTTACAGCTCAGATCCTTCCTTTGCAGACTGGAATGCCGTTGAATGCAACTGGTCTGCCAACGGTTACCGATTGCCCACGGAAGCTGAATGGGAATATGCCGCACGAGGCGGAGCACATTGGACAGATTCTTACGAGTACAGTGGAAGTGATATTTTAGGCAGCGTTGCCTGGCATGACGGAAATTCCAATGATTTAACCCACACCATTGGAACAAAATTGCCAAATCAGCTTGGGATTTCTGACATGAGCGGAAATTTGTATGAATTCTGCTGGGATTGGAATGCCACATACGCTGGTGATGTAACAGACCCCACCGGACCTGGAACAGGCGAATTTCGCATTGTTCGTGGCGGATCATGGATGAGCATGGACGCCAATTGCGTGGTCGATGGACGTTATGGTGAGTATCCTAATTCCGTCTATGATTACAATGGGTTTCGTGTTGTCACCCGACCCTGACAAAAAAAGTAAGAACCGATCATAACGTGAAGGCTCCAGCCATGCCTCTGGAGGCAAGAGCCTGGGAATGAAAAAAGCAGTTTAACCTTGCAACACCGTCTGCGGGGCATGTCCGTGTTTGTCTGTGACAGACCGTGTTTGTCCAGACTATTTCTTTCGTGGACGAACACAGACGACCACGGACTGACACGGACATTTGAACACTGTCTGCCGCGCTGTGATCTTCGTGTTCGCAAGCGACCACCGGGAGCGGGTTAACCATGAAGCGCTTGCAAAAAACTGAACAGATCCAGTTTCTAAGCCATTGAACCGGCCTCTGTCAGGGTCAAAAATGAGTCAAAGGCATCTTGTTTTATACGAAAGATGTTTTCCTCTCCCGGAAATTTCCGGGATTTTACATCAGATATATATCCTTGGAAATGACGTTTTGAACGGTCATAATACTCATCATATTTTTTAAATATACGTAAGGAATGATCGTTCCAGCCGAGCAGGTCATTGACCACAAGGACCTGCCCGTCACATTCTGAGCCGCAGCCAATTCCGATGGTGGGCACAGATAGCGCCCGGGTAATCACCTCGGTCACTTTAGCCGGAACACATTCCAGCAATACGGACATGGCTCCTGCGGCTTCAAGTTCCAGGGCATCGTCGTATACACCCTTGGCTTCTTCGGGTGTGATGCCGACCACCACTCGTCCCCCTTCTTGAAAGGTCTGGGGTGTATGGCCGATATGAGCCATCACAGCAATGTTGTTTTCGGCAAGAAAGCGGATGATACCTGCGATCTCGCGCCCTCCCTCAAGTTTGATCATATCGGCCCCGGCATCCGTAAACCGCCGTGCGTTTGCCAAGGCCATCTCCGGGGTTTCATAGCTTTTATAGGGCATATCTACAAGGACCAATCCCTTTTTCACGCCCCTCCTGACTGCACGTGTATGATGAAGCATGTCGTCCATGGTTACATCACAGGGGCTGTCATAGCCCAGGACATTGGTGCCCACCGAATCCCCGATAAAAATAATCTCAATCCCTGCATCATCCATGCTCCGTGCTGTGGGATAATCATAGCAGGTAAGCATGGTGATCGGTTCGTTTAGATGTTTCATTTCACCAAGTGTTTCTACTGTCACTCGTCGTTCCATATCCGTCTCCTTTCGATAAGCATTGCATATGTGAAATCTGACTGATTGCCTGACCAAACCAACGATAGAGCTGGATTGAGCCCCTGACCCTAGGTGGCTACAGCCCTTATCCCTACCGGGGCATATGTCGTTTATTAAACCACCGTATATGCGATTGTCAATTAATATATATCAATAAAATACGAATAATGCTAAAATTCAACATAAAAATTACACATTTCGTATATTTATGATTATTTGTTCAAAACAATCACATAGTCTGACCACACAGCCGCAAAGAGGTCTTTTGACATCAGGCAGTCTCTGTGGCATTAATGAATACATCATGAACCAGACAGGATTTTAAAAGGGGCACCATGCAGGAAACAAAAAAAAAAACAATCGACGCCACCGATTCGGCCATGATCAAATTACTGCAGCAGGACGGCAGAATCTCAAACACAGACATGGCCAGGCACCTGAAGCTTTCGGAATCAACGGTCAGATCCCGTCTGAAACGGCTGATCGACGATGAAATCATCCAGATCGTGGCTGTGAGCAACCCGTTTATGCTTGGGTTCGAATTTACAGGGAACATCTATATTCATGTGGAAATGAAAAAAATCGATGACATTGTCTCGGAGCTTAAAACCTTTCAGGAGTTATGGTATATCATCCTCACCACCGGCGATTCCAATATCAATGCCGAATTCATTGTCAAAAACAGGGATGAATTGAACGACCTTCTCTACAATAAAATCAGCAAAATCGACGGGGTAATCCGAGTGGAAACATCGGTGATCATGAAATTTGAAAAACGGAACTATATCTACGGAACCGCCCTTGATTGACGTCCATACCCGCAAATAATAGGGATAACCGTTTAGACCCCGATCTGACGGCACATGATAACCGATATACTATGTATTTCAGCTTGGTTTTGTCTAAATCATAAAAATGCCATAAATCGATAAGCCGGAAGCCCCGTAAAGAAAGGGAGTATCCCAGGTATGAGGCGATATGGCTTCGACAATCGTCATGGTGACAGGAATGATAAAAAGGGCCGCCATAAACTGTAGGTCAGAAAAAAGTTCTTTGAATAAAACAACTGAAACGATGCTGGTTATAAAAACACAGGCACTGCCTTCAATGGTGCGTACGTAGCGTCTTTTTGTAAAAAGTGCCCGGGTTTTATAATAATGTTTGCCAAAACGGATACCCACCGGTTCGGCAAGGCCATCTCCTATTCCGTTGATGAGAATGGGAATGTATATCAGCTGCATCATACCGATAGAATAAAAATAAGTATAAAGGGGAATGATGACAATTGATCCTGCGATCACCTGGGTCGTCAGCCATAACAAGGTATAGGGCCTGTCTTCAGGCCTGTCAAATGACAAAAAGGCGATACCGATCCACGTGAAGCGATGCCGGATGGGTTCTATATAAATCCCCAGGATTCCGATCATGATCCCCATTCCGATGAATGTTGAGACCATTGTATGGGTGTATGGAAGCCAACTGTTAATGAATATCGGGAGAAAAAAAAGAAAAAAGTGATTGATCTTACGGGTATAATTAACACGCACATGGAAATGCTTCACCATCAGACCGTTGATAAATGAAATGATCAGATGAATGGCAATTGTGGCTCCCTGGGCTAAAAACACGTTCATTTCCATTAGGATTCATTCCTTTAATTTCAGGCCAAGTGCTCCCATGACTTTAAGGACGGACACGAACAAGATTGACAAACAACCTCAAGGCATAGTGCCCGTAATAGATCAAAGCCTTGGGATTTTTAATAGTGTCTTTAAGACGATTTAGGATATAGGACACTCGAAAATAATAGTCAAACAGAACCCGTTTTCTAAAGTCCTGGATCTGGCCTTTGGATAGATGCAAGGTTCCTGTGGCCGGCGAGGCAAAATAATCATGCCCCAGGTCATCCACAGAATATTGACCTGTCACGGTGCAAAGATGGTTTAAAGGGGTTTTTGCATGGGGAATGGGGATGTGGATTTCGATAAAATCGGCATTTATCCCATAGATCAAGTCTTCGGTGGCCTTAAGGTGGTCCATGTTTTCCCAGGGGAATCCTGCCATAAAAAAACCAAAAATTTTAAGACCGGCCTTCCTGGCAAGGCCTGCAGCCCTGAGGCTGTCATCCACAGTGGCACCCTTCCCCATCTTGATCAGTGATTCCGGACTTCCGGATTCAAAACCAAAGGCCACGAGCCAGCAGCCTGCCTGCTTCATGAGGGCCAGGGTTTCATATTCAAGGGGCCGGGTCCGGGAATTGGCCACCCAGGCAATGTGGCCACATAACTCAGAGCCCATAATCAGGTGGCATAAGCGTTTGACCCAGGAGGCATCCAGGGTGAAGGTATCGGATTTCAAAAAAAAATCATGGATTTTGAACCGGTGATAGCACTCCCGAAGTTCGGCCATGACATTTTCAGGGCTTCGCTGCCTGAGTTTTTTCCCGGAAATAATGGGGGTCAGGCAGTATATGCAGGAAGACGGACATCCCCGGGCCACGCTGATGGTGGCCTGGGCCCGCCCTGTGTCGGGCCGTGTGTACCTTTGGTTGTTCATCAGGGACCGGTCAGGGAAACGAAGACAATCCAGATTGTCTTCAAATCGAGAAAAATCAGTTTTAATCCATGCCCCTTGATGTTTGTACAATATCCCCCCCAAATGATGGGGACTTTTGTTGTTGAAATGACAGTGAATCAGTCGGGCCCCTACAAAATCACTTTCACCTCCGATCAGATAGTCCACACAGGACAGGTCCAGCCTGGATAAACCTGTGTCAACAGGGTCAAAAAACAAGGCCCCTTTGAGAACCACCACAAGCCCGGAATGCAATGTTTTCAAACGTGCAATGGTATCAAGATCATGAAAAATTGTGGCCTGGGTAATACTCATAAACACAAGGTCAGGGAAAAAGGTTTTAAAATCACTGATTAAATCGCTGACACGCCCTTTTTCAACCGGGTAGTCTTTGAGAAAAATCCTGTACGGAAGGCCGTGAAGGCCCGATGCCACATACCCCAGGTCATTGCATGCATGGATCGAGGTTGCCGCCGAATTCTCGATGTTTCCCTGGCAGCGATCTTCCCCCCGTTGATACGCTTTGCCCGGCGGGTAGATAAGCATGATTTTTTTATTGGATTTATCAGTGTTCATGGTTGTACTTTGAAAAATATCGCAAAGACAATGTCAAGGTATTTATCAAGGAATGCTTGTTAATCCGAGTCAATCCCCAGAACATGCCAATGCCGAACAAAAATTGATACTGCCGGGTCAAGGGCAGTGACACAAGCCGCCTGACCAATTTGGGTGAAAGCCTTAGAATAACGGCCACATACATGAGTTTTTGAAGACGGATCAGGGGTTCCGGGATCGCCATGGGGCTTTGGGTGAAATAGGAGTATCCGGCACCGGAGTAACGGTTGGGTGTCTTTAAAAGCCCCTTACGTTCACATTGAAGGTGGATGGCCGTGCCAGGATAAGGATTCAACAGAGAGCACCAGGCAAAATCCGGCTTGATCTTCTGATTCAGGGCATAGGTTTCAAGGGCAAGGTCAAGGGTTTCACCGGGAAGCCCCACCATGTTGAATGTCTGAAGCCTGATTCCGTTCTTATGGAGCTGGATGGCCGCATCCTCAAGCGTTTTGTTTTTGACCTTTTTGTTGAGTATCCGGTTTCTCAAATCTTCATTCCCGCTTTCAAGTCCGATTTTCACGGCATGGCACCCGGCTTTTTTCAGGGCCTTGACCCGGCTTTCCGTAAGAACACCGGCTGTGGAATTGATCTTAAAGGGAATGGCGATCTCCCGTGCATAGGTTTCGCAAAAGTCATCCAGCCAGGATTGGGGAGCCAAGGTGAAGCTGTCATCGTCAAAGGTGATGAACCGTGGACCCGAAGTGGATGACAACTGACGGAGTTCCCGGATGATATGTTCCACGGAACGACGCCTGAGAACAGGTCCTTTTCCCTGGTAAAGGGCATTGTAACAGGCGTTGAAACAAAACGAGCAGGACTGGGGGCATCCTCTCCCTGTCATGACCACCTGATGGTATAAAATCTCATGGCCCTTTTTTCTGTAAAGCAAATAGGCCGTATAAAGATTTCGGTCATAAAAAGGGAGACTGTCCAGATCACTAATCAGGGGCCTGAGAGGATTTTCCCGTATCTGCCCATTTTGCTTGACATGCATGTTCTGTATTTTATCCCAACCCTGGTTTCTTTCCAAGGCGTTCAGGTATTCGGGCAAGGCATCGTCGCCTTCCCCCCGGCAGATGGCATCCAGATAGTCATCCTTCAAAACCTCGGGGTAAAAGGTGGGGTGTGGGCCTCCGCAAATGATCCGGCCGTTGAAACGCTGACGAATACAGCGCCCGATTTTCTCCATAAAGGGATATTCGCCGGTGGTGATGGAAAACGCAATGACATCGGGCTTATGATCCAGAATCGCTTGAACGGGTTGTTTCTCAAGATCAGCCACAACCAATAAACAGACGTGCCCTGCCCGTTTCACACTGGCTGACAAGGCCATGATCCCGGGTTTTGCAAACACATCTTTCTGAACAAACACTATTTTGAGCATACCATCACACAATTCATACTGTCCCAATGTCCCATCACCGCGATTCTGCTTGACATAAAAAAACCTCTCTGTATATAGCATTCACATGTTTTTCCCATTTGGTAAATATAAAAAGGGTTGAAATCGTGCCACTTTTTTCTGACATAACTGTTTCAGCCTTCATGAATCGCTCCCCTAAATTCCTGAACAACCTGTCGTTTGTGTGTCATACCTGGCATGACAAGCCCATGATATTTCTGAGGGTCCTTTATTTTCTGATGCGCCGTATGCTTAAAAAACCTGCCCTAAGGGGCATGGACATGGCCCTGTCCTATGATTGCAACCTATCCTGTCCCCACTGCAACGTGGCTCTTCAAAAAAACCCGAACCGGAAGGAAATGGATGATAAAGACATTATTCAAGCCATTTTTCAGTTAAAAAAAACAGGGGGATTCTATGTGACCTTCACCGGAGGTGAAGTTTTGATGAGCCTGGACAGGTTAAGGGACATCATCCGTCAGGTGGGCCGAAACTCCATGCTGTTTCAGGTTCAGACCAATGGGACCCTGCTTAGCGATGAGGTTTGCCGACAGTTGAAATCCATGGGAGTGGATAATGTGCAAATCAGTTTCGATGCTTTCCATGAAACCGCCAACTGGTCCGAGGTCATGAACATCAAGACAAAACAGCTGCGCATGGTCCGGCGTCACGGCATGGATGTGTTTTTCACCTGGCTGGCCTCCCACCGGTCTCTGGCAGGCCATGAAATTCGTGACGTCATCCGCTTTTCCAACACACACAAGGTCAAGATCGGCTTGAATTTCGCGGTGCCCCAGGGCCGATGGGCACAAAACCGCCATATTCTGCTTAACCCTGACGACAGCATAAAGCTCAGAATAATTTCCCGTGAAAACCCCTATCTCTATATTGATCTTGAAAACAACCTGATGAACTTCGGGTGCCCTGCCTTTTCCGAGCGCTTTCACATCAATGCTTACGGGGATGTTCAGCCCTGCACTTTTTTCCAGATCGCCTTTGGGAATATCAAAGACGAATCCCTGGCCACCATTCTTGAACGTGGCCGAAACCACGAACTTTTCAGGGGATTCCCGGATCATTGTCCCCCGGCTGAAAACTTCGATTATATCCGTCGCTGGTTTGAAAATGATTTCAAACAACGCCCGGTTCCCCACGAGCTTTTTTTCAAGGACCAGTCACCCCCATGCGTGGTATGCGGACGCCCTGTCAACCGGCATTTTCTTTCAGATCTCAATGAAGTTGAATATGGCCTTTCCTGGACAGGAAATCTCAGGACATGCTCAGGCTGCGGCTTGATTCAGCAGGTACCTATGCTTGACGTTGATGAGGCACTGTCCTGGTATCCGGAGGAATACATCCATTTCAATCCCCAACCCAGGGGGTTTAAAGGATTTCTCATGGGAATTTATATGGGTCGGACCCTCAATCTTATGAAAAAACTCGGGGTTCAAAAAGGTCAGAAACTTCTGGATATCGGTTGTGGGGCCGGTGAAAAGCTGGCTATTTTAAGGGACAGACTGGGCCTTGAGGTTCTGGGCATAGAACCCTCTCATACGGCAGCCGGACGGGCTAAAACAGTATTTAACCTTGACGTCATTAAGGGGACATTTTCCCCCTTGGATTTTCCCGAAAACAGCTTTGACCTGGTACGGATCAACCATGTGATTGAGCATGTACCCGATCCTGTGGGGCTTTTGAACGGTATTTACAGGATTCTCAAACCCGGTGGCCTTTTGATCGGAGAAACGGAAAACATCAACTGCCCGAGTTTCAGAGTTTTCGGAAGGTACTGGGCTTTGCTCCACCTGCCATACCATCTGCTGCTCTTTTCCAAAGACACATTGGAGAAGACCTTTCAGCACAGCGCCTTTGATCAGGTCACCATTAAAGATATTGGAGATCCGCCAGCCTGGTCCTTGTCTCTTCAAAATGTGCTCCGGAGAAACAAACATGCGGAGAATCGCTTACCTGCACGGATGAAAGGCTATGTGCTGATAACACTTTTATCAGCGCCCCTTTCCATTTTGGAAACCCGCTTGAGCCAGGGACCGGTCCTTGAATTTTATTCCCGAAAATAAATTTCACGCCCTATCTTAAACTGAGAACTGACAAGTCCTTATATCCAGGCAAGCACAAATCAACCGGTGTTCTTTTAACCACTCGTATTTTTTTATTGTTTTTAAAGGCTGTTCATGGTTTAAAATTGTAAACACTTTTCATTAATGAGGTTTTGCATGAAATACGGTTTTGCATGTTTCCGCCTGGTCCTTGCGGTATCCCTTTCCATTGTGTTTTCTTTTCCTCTAACAAGCCATTCGGCTTGGGAACAAATCGACATTCCGGGTTATACCAGTTCCCTTGACGTTATATGGGGAAGTTCTGATTCGGATATTTACGCCATCGGATTTTCCGGCCATGTCTTTCATAAGGCAGAGGGTGACTTTACCGATATCACGGCCAGTGTGTTTGGTGATAAAGCTATATCCGTCACACTCAACCCGGCAAACAACCCGGATGATTATCCCTATACCTGCATGCCCTTAGGTCTGGGAGGGACCTCAGCAAACAATGTCTATATTTGCGGAATGACCGTAAAAACATCGTATCATATTCCTGAAAACAACGTGGAGTGGGCCCCCACATTCTATGAGGCAACACCCTTTTTATACAGGTACGACGGAACGATCTGGACGGAAATCACCTTGGACCCGGGCAGCCTGGACACCAAGTTCTATCCCCAGGTGTTTGGAGGATTCTGCGGTACCTCTGCTGAAAACATGTATTTTTCCGGATGGAAGGTTATTCGGACCCTAATCCCGCCAGCAGAAGACGGTGGAGATGCTCAGGAAGAATACGAATACAAAAATACAGGCGTTGTGCTTCGTTGTAACACCCTCACGGCTGAATGGGTCGGCGAGGTGGGCCAGGGGGATCTGGTCAATGAAGCATATCCGGACCAATTACCGGAAATCAACGGAATCACCATGGCGGGGAATGACCAGATTTTTGCCGTGGGTCTCCATGGCCTGATTGTTCATAAAGTAATATCGACAAACACCTGGGATGTTATGGACACCGAGTCTTCGAGCCTAAACTTTTTAAGGGTCTGGGCCGACTCGCCGGACAATGTGTTTGCAGCCGGTTTCAATAATTCAAATTCGGCAGCCGTGATCTACCGATACAGCGACAATGTCTGGACGCCCATGGTCATCCCCACCCTCAAGCAGGGTCAGGTCCCTTCTCTGTGGGGAATCTGGGGGGAGTCCCCGAATAAAATCCATGCGGTTGGAAATGCCGGTGTTTCCCTGTATTATGACGGAAATTCAGGCAATCAGTGGTATAATATGCTCAGCGGCACCACCACAAGCCTGAACAGTGTCTGGGGGGCCTCCTTTGATCAGGCCTATGCCTGTGGTGAGGACGGGAACGTCTACCACTACACCGAAGGAATCGTCACCAGTGGGATAGGAGCCTATCCCATATTTTCTGTGGCGCCATCTATCGTTGAATTCACGGACATTGCCCCTGGCGAGGTCGTTAAATGGGACTGGACCTTCAATGACACCGTGCATGATCCCGTGGCACCCACAGCGGACCTGGACTATGCGATCCTGGTCACAGGTATCGAGGGCGCCTTGTTGAACGGTTACCGAATCTCGGTTATCAATGACGACAACACCTTACAACCCTACCTGGTTACCGTGGATGCCATGGCCGCCCAGGCTGACCTTTCTGGCAAAATGCTTGTGTCAGCGATTCCCGGAAAAGAGGCGAACACCACCACCCTGACTGTTCAGGAAACCTTAACCGATTCGGAACCCGCCATTTATCAGTATAAAACCATGATCAACGTCAAGGTCATTCCCGGAGTCACCACCCAGGCTCAGGTTGCCTCTCTTCTTGAGTCCATGGATCTGATTGCCTCTGCCATACCCGACAGTCCCGATGAGCCCTGGTTTGCCGCCAGCGGATCGTCTGTGAGCTATGCCACCCTCCAAGGAGGGCAGAACACCACCATCAAAGTGATGATAGACTCGGGATATACAACCCACCAGGAAATCGCGGACATCCTCTGCACCCATGACTGGATCACCTCTGCCGTGGCTGATACACCGGAAGCCACCTGGATCAGAGGCCGGGAACAGGTCAGCAATGTGGCTGAATTTTCAGGGGGCCTTGACGACAGCAACCACTATGTCAACTCAGACAAAACCATTGAAAACTATTACATGGCCTCCCACACCTATACGAAACCCGGAACCTATGAGGCCGAATTGATCATCACCCGTCCGGTGCTCCCGCCCGTCGGGAATATTGTGGTTCTGGAAGAAAATCTGCCCGAAGGACTGGCATACAATGAAGTTATGTTCATTGCTGCATCACCCGGTCTTTCCATGAACAAATTTAAGGTGATCATCCAGGATGGAGGGGACGGGTACACGCCTTCCATTGAATGGACAGATACATCGCTGACAGCAATCATTGATTCCGGCACCACCCTCCAGAGTGAGGTGGCGGACCTTTTGATCAAACATCATCACATTCTTGCAGCCATCCCGAATTATGGAGCTGAACCCTGGTATGTAAGCGGGGACGCAAGCGACTCAACCGTACTCTATGGGGGACTCAACGCAAGTGAGGAACATTCCTTGATCACGGTCCAGGTCCTGGATGAAAACCCGCTGGATTTCACCGTAACCCCGTCCGATGGGGTGGACACGATGCATTGCGTCTTCACTGTTAAACCCGCAGATAGTATCAAGGGAAAAATTCAAACGTTCACCTGGTATTTCGACTATAAAAGTATTTACGACTACGGATCCGTGAATGACGGATCCATTAAGATCACCACCGATCCCTTTGAACTCATTACGTATAATTATATGAATATCGGGAGTTACAATGTCCGGTTGAAGGTTCTCTTGGACGACAACTCACCCTTTACAATTCATAAAAATAATGCCTTGATTGTCAGAAGTCCGGATGAGGGACAATCAAGCCTGAGTGGAGGTTCCGGGCTTGATAATGTTTCGGGATGTTTTATCGGGACATTAGATCAGGGGATTCATTGACAGGGCTTATTCCCAGCCGTTCAGGGGGACCTTGATGCTGAATGTGGTGCCTTTCCCGGGGATACTTACACAATCAATGGTCCCGTTCAGGGCCTGGGTCACCAGGTTATAAACCACGTAGAGCCCCAATCCGCTGCCACCCTGATCGCGGCGTGTAGTGTAAAACGGATCAAATATCTGCTTCAGGGCCTCTTCGTTAATGCCCTTACCATTGTCTCGACATGTCAGACACAGGTTGACATCATCCGCTTCAATATCAAAAACAATTCTACCGTTGTCCATACCATCAAATGCATGGATGATGGCGTTCATGACAAAATTGGTGATAATCTGGGCCAGGGCTCCGGGCCTGCTGTCAAAAATCAGATCCGGAGGGCAATTGACCACAATGTCGTGGCCGGACTGTTTGAATTCCATGCTCAGGCTTGAAAGCACCTCCTGCATGTATTCATCCACAACAATCTTCCTTGGTTTTTCACTGGCTTGATCCACGGACACCTGTTTAAAATTACTGATCAGATCTCCTGCCCTGCTGAGGTTCTTACTGATCATGGCCGAACCCTCATAGGCCGTATGAAGAAATTTTCTGAGGATGGCGTCATCCATCTCTCCTTTTTCAAACAGGCCTTCAATCTTTTTCACCTGCTGCATGATAAAGGTGGATGCAGTAATCCCGATGCCGATGGGTGTGTTGATTTCATGGACCACCCCGGAGACCAGACCTCCAAGGGACGCAAGTTTTTCGGATTGAATCAGCTTGTCCTGGGCAAATTTCAATTTAATCAAAGATTCGTGGAGATCACTGTTACTTGTCTTTAGTTCCTTTTCTGCACGCTGTCTTTCGACAATATCCCTTTGAAGCTGCGTGTTCAGATATTCCAGTTCCTGGGTTCGCTGCGCCACCTTTTTTTTAAGTTCCTTGTTTTCCAGGCACCGTTTGACCCTGAAATAAATCTCTTGGGATTCAGACGGTTTGAGCATGAAATCATCGGCACCGAATTTAATGGCATTGACAGCCACCTTCATGTCCGCATACCCTGTGAGCAGAATCACCGCAATATCCGAATATTTTTTTTTGGCCTCCAAGAGAACGGCCATGCCATCAACCTTGTCCATGACCAGATCAGTAAGAACCAGATCAACGTGTGATTCCTTCAGGCATTCAAGGGCTTTTTCACCACAATCAGCCGTCTCGACACAATAACCTTCGTTTTCAAGGAGCCGTCCGATATTGTTCAAAATCAGAGGTTCATCATCAACAAGCAGGATTTTGTAAGTCTGATTCACCATATCATCTTCCCGTGTCATCGCCCATGAAGGTCCTGTCCATAATTATCATTATTGATTAGCTTCGTGACAATTACCCCGATGAAATCAAAGGCTTTTTTCACCTGACTAAGGTTTTCTACCATTATTTTGTTTTCTTCACAACCATCTTTTATTATTGTCAATAACGATTAAAAAAAATATGTACTTACATGCATTTCTTCCTTGACGCATGAATTCAGACCTGATAGGCATAATCTATCTGGTCGGTTTACAATCCGTCTGGTCGGATTATATCTAAAACGGAGACAATGGATGCCCCCCATACCTGAACTTGAAGCCATACGTCGAACACAGATTCTATCCGCTGCCATAAAGGTCATCGGCACACACGGTTACGCCAACGTCACCATGTCTGACATCGCCAGAGAAGCCAATCTGTCCAAAGGGGGTATGGCCCACTATTTTGCATCCAAAGACGATCTTTTCAAAGAAGCATTCAAAGCATACTACGATCAAATCTTATCTTTATTCAAAAATGGCATAGAGCAATGTTCGGGGCCCATGGAAAAAATTCTTGGCTTCGGGCTTCCCCTTTTTATTCGTGAAACTCCGGATGTGAGTTTTGCCCATAAAATCGTTTATGATTTCATGTCCCTTGCAGCCCACAATGAAAACTATCGAGAACTTTTCAGCACATGGATCAACGAATGGGTGGCTGTCAAAAAACAGGCCCTTGACGATGGAATTGTAGCGGGAGTGTTCATAGACCATGATACAACGCGCACAGCCCGAACCATATCGGCAATTTTCCATGGGATCTATCTGCGATGGTACCTTGATCCGGATAACCATACGGTTTCATGGGCCGAAGAAGCATTTACGGAAGCCATTAATGCCTATTTAAAGCCTTACAAGGTCGACCAGGCATAGGGGTTCAACCTGAAAACATGATTTTATCAACCACCCGCTCCCGGTGGTCGCTGAAGAACACGAAGAGCACAACGCGGTAAAGTCACAACCAAAAAGCCTCGTCTCTCGCGGAGGCACAAAGATTACAGGAGCATCCCCCCCTGAGGGGGATGCGAACAGTTTGAGGCCAACCCATAAATGGCGTTGGTGATCCAAAACAGTCGTACTCGTACTCAGTCTCTTTGAGTTGTAGGTTTTAATGCTTCACCATAAGTCTACCATGAATGGGGATTATACCCCCTTGAATAAACATAAGAATTTAAACAAAAGGTTACGATCAGGAATTCGTTATTCGTAAAACGGTATATTTGCACACATCACAGTGAAGGAGAAACCCAATGAGAGATGTTTACGTCATAGGCGCGGGAATGACCAAGTTCGGCAAATACCTCGACCGAAATATGAAAAGTATCGCAGATGAAGCCACAAAAAAAGCCCTTGACCATGCAGGCATTTCAAAGGGTGACATCCGCATGGCCGCTGTGGGGAACGCGTACCAGGGCCTTGTCACCGGCCAGGAATCCATCCGGGGCCAGGTTGTTTTACGGGCCATGGGCATCGGAAACATCCCGGTGATTAATGTTGAAAATGCCTGCTGCTCATCTGCCACGGCGTTTCAGGTGGCCTGGATGAATATCGCCTCTGGCCTTTGCGATGTGGCCCTGGTCCTGGGTATGGAAAAAATGTTCATGGAAGACAGGGAAAAGCGTCTGAAACTATTTTCATCCTCGGCAGATGTGGAGGTCATCGAGATGTTTATTCAAGCCATGAAGGCTGATGCGGAAAGAAAACGAAAAGAAGCCGAGGCCCGTGGTGAAACCCGTGATGATAAAGATAAAAAGAAGAACAAAGGCGGCAGTGCCTTCATGGACCTGTACGCCACGGCTACACGCATGCACATGGAAAAATACGGCCTGACCCAGAGGCAACTGGCCATTGTCAGCTCAAAAAACCACACCAACAGTGCAGGCAATCCCTATGCCCAATACCAGAAACCATTTACAGTTGAGGATGTTCTTGCTGCCCCACTGGTAGCCTTTCCCCTGACCCAGCCCATGTGTTCTCCTGTGGGTGATGGAGCCGCAGCACTTATCTTGAGTTCCGGTGATTTTATCAAGAAAAAAGGAATCTCAAAACCTGTCAAAGTCCTGTCCACGGTTGTGGGCGGGGGCATGGACCGGGGGTTTGATGATCCGGATCTGACCGAGCGCCTGGTGCATACCGCCTATGAAAAAGCCGGTGTGGGGCCCCAAGACATTGACGTGGCCGAAGTGCATGATGCCTCGGCATTTGGCGAAGTCATCCAGACCGAAGGGCTTGGATTCTGTGCCAAAGGCGAAGGTGGACGTTTTGCCGAAGAAGGCCACTCTGCACTGGGAGGAAAACTGCCCATCAATCCATCGGGTGGTCTGGAATCCAAAGGGCATCCCGTGGGTGCCACCGGGGCGGCACAACTGGTAGAACTGGTCTGGCAGCTGCGGGGTGAAGCCACGGGCCGCCAGGTTGAAAATCCACGCATTGCCCTGGCTGAAAACGGAGGCGGGAATATTGGCATCGAAGAAGCTGCCATGGTCATCACTATTTTACAAAAAGATTTTTAAGGAGATTACGTATGATTTCACGTTCGGAAATAAAGGCTTTCACACAGAAAACGCCAAGCTTCGACGACACGTTCCTGGGTTTGAAAGCCATATCCCGCCAACCGTCCGGCATGTCAAAGGAAACCCGGAAAGTCATTGCCCTTGCCCGAAAATTCAATGCGGAGGTGGTCCGTCCCCTTGCACTTTCCCTGGATATCACCATGCAAAAAGACCCCACCCATATCCCCATGGATTTTGTCAATAAAGCCAATGAATGGGGTTTTTACACCCTGTGGATTCCCAAACTTTTCGGTGGACAGGGGTATAACCTTCCTTCCATTTCATTTTTTCTTGAAGAGATCGGATCGGAATGCCTGGCCATGGCCAATCTCATCGGCGTTCATTACCTGGGTTTTGCCGTGGCTGTATCATCTTGGAGCACAGGCCTGATCAACCGGTTATGCCAGGACACCATAAACGGCGAAAAAACCGGCAAACCCTGTCTGATGTCCCTGGCCCTCACCGAACCCGGTGCCGGGACAGATGTGGAGGAGACCGATCTCATGGACAAGGGGTCTGTGGCCTGCCATGCCAAAAAGGTTGAAGGCGGATATGTGGTCAACGGGACCAAGGTCTTTATTTCCAATGGCCATCTGTCCCACTGGCATATGCTCATCGCCTTTGAGGACCTGAAAAAGCCGTCTGCAAGCACCGTGATGCTCGCTGTGGAAACAGGCATGAAAGGATTCAGTTTCGGCCGCATGGAAAAAAAGATGGGCCAGAAAGGATGCCCCGCCAGTGAGTTGATGTTTGACAACTGCTTTATCCCGGATGCAAACGTCCTGTTCAATTCTGACCAGGGCAAGCATTTCAAACGGTCCCTCACCCGGACCAATATGCAGATCATCGACTTTTATTTTGCAGCATCCAGGGCTGCGGTGGGAGCCTTTGGTATCGGAGCTGCCCGGGGGGCCTATAACCTGGCCCGTGATTATGTGAGCAAAACTGAAATGAACGGCAGTCTATTGATCAATCAGGAATGGGTCCAGTCCATGCTGGCGGAAATGTACAAGAACGTCCTTCTTGGCCGCCTGGCTTACAACGAAGCCAATTACGCCACGAGCATGCATGGCATGTACAAATTGATCCAGCAAAAGCAGCTCTATTACATCACAAAATACACACCCCGAATCATTTTTGAAAAGCTTATTCAGCCGGTGCTCGGCAACTCCCTGGTTCTCTGGCTGGTGCGGAAATTCAACTTTGACATGCAGACGGACGAAGAGATCGAACTCACCTCCGGTCTGGCCTCTCTGGCCAAATTTGCCGGAACCGATGCAGGAATCAAGAACTGCCATATGGCCCTGGAACTGATGGGTCAGGCCGGTCTCCGACATGATATGAGGGCTGAAAAGTGTTTGAGGGATGCCAAACTCCTCCAGATCTACGAGGGGACCAACCAGCTAAACCGGCTGAATCTATTCAAATGCCTTATTGCCAAAGACTTCACCCAGGCAACGGTCTTTGAAGAAAACTGAGCCAGCCTCACAGGATTGGACCCTAAGCCATAAACCGTATTTCTTAAAGGAGCCTTTTATGCTTGCCATCACCAATAAAGAATTAATCATGCTTGAAAAAGCAGCCCATGAATTTTCACGCAAAGTCCTGTTCCCGGAACGTGAAAATAATGACAAATTCCCCTTTGGTCCTTTTTTTCAATCGACCTTTGAAAAAGCCTTTGATCTGGATTTTTTTCATACCATCCTGCCTGAATCCATAGGGGGACTGGGCCATGGCATGACCGCCTTGTGTGTTCTTCTGGAGTCCATCTGTACCGAGGACAGCAGTCTGGGTGGAATTATATTTACCCACTCGGCCGCCATGAATCTGATGCTTGCCACAGGAAGCCAGAAAGAACTTGGGCCCATCATGGCCAAAAAAAACATCAACGATGTACTGATCGCCATACCGGTGTTCAACAATCCATCGGAAACGAACCATCTCCCGGAAGCTGTCCCGGATGGTGAAACCTATTGTTTATCGGGCCCTGTGGACTACCTGACCCTGGGCGGTATAGCTGGACATGCCATCGTTGCAGCAAAGACAAAAAATAAAACCGGATACTCCTTTTTCCTTGTGGATCTGAGTCAGGCCGGTATCCGGAAAAGTGACCCGGTACTCAGCCTTGGATTAAGGGCCTGCCCGTCTGTTGATACCCGTTTTGAAAAAGTTCCGGCCCGACTCATCGGAGAGGAAGGAAAGGGCCCTGACTATTTCAATAAAATGGCAGACCGTATGCACACCGCAGCCGCAGCCATGTCCCTGGGCATTATGAAAGGTTCATTTAAAGAAGCTCTGGACTATGGCAAAAAGCGTGACCAGGGTGGACGAAAGATCATCCAATGGTCTGAAATGAAAATGATTCTTGGCAATATGGCTGTCCAGATCAAGGTGTCGGACATGATTGTGACCCAGAGTTGCAATGCCGTAGATAATAGAGATAAAGACTGGGAAGCAGGTTCACGAGCCGCAGCCCTCCATGTCCAGAGCCTGGCCTGCGACCTGACCACCGATGGGGTCCAAGCCATGGGCGGTGTGGGCTATATGAAGGACTTCGGCCAGGAAAAACGATTCCGGGATGCCAAGCAGCTTCAGGCTCTTCTGGGCATGTGCCCCGTGAAAAAAATCCGGTACCTGGAAAAAATGATTTAAGACGTTAAGGAGATTGTCATGCCCGGAAAAATGGCGAAACTTCCCATATTCCAATGTTTCAGATACAGAACCATTGATCCTGATGAAAAAAAGTTCATCTTTGTCAACGCAGATGGCTCCGATGAAACCGTGACCATGGGTGACATTTTCACCCAGACCAACCGGATTTCCCATGCCCTTATCAAAGCGGGGATCGGCAAAGGTGATGCGGTCACCCTTCTCATGCGGAACCATCCGGAATTTTTATATTCCCTGTTTGCCGCCATGTCCATCGGTGCCATTGCCGTGCCCGTGGACCCCAGGTCCAAGGGAGAAAAACTACTGTTCCAAATCAACAACACCCAGTCCAAAGGAATCATTCTTTCCGATGAGTTCCTGGACAATCTGAAAGATATTGAAAACGGTCTTAAAGGAGCCCGCATTGTTGGTGTTCTTTACAAAAAGCACCATGGAATCCCTGTCCATGATACCTACCCCTCCCTCAATCAGATTCTTTTAAATGAAAGCCCGGATCTTCCGGACAAGGTGGTGCCCTTTAATCCAAAAAATCCAGTTCAGATCATCCATACATCAGGAACAACCGGTGACCCCAAAGGGGTTGTTTTAAAAGGGGACCGCCTCAGGGCCTACGGCATATTAAACCGTATGATCTGGAAGTATAAAAAAGGCGATGTCCCATACACCGGTTTGTCTATGACACATGGGAATGCCCAGTCCGTCACGGTTTTTCCTATTTTATCCAAAAAGCATGTCCATGGTGTCATCGGTGAAAAATTTACCAAAAGCATGATCTGGGACATCTGCCGTAAATATGGCTGCACCACCTTTTCCCTTCTGGGAGGCATGATGGCGGGCATTTTCAATGAAATCCCCAGACCCGACGATGCAGACAACCCTGTCAGAACCGTCATCAGTGCCGGAACGCCCAAAGCCATCTGGGAAGATTTCGAAGCGCGATTCAAGGTCAACATATTTGAATGGTACGCTGCGGTTGAAGGCGGCGTTGCCTACAAAAAAGCAGGCAAAGGCCCTGTGGGCTCCTTTGGAAAACCCAATCCCCTGATGTACCGCATGAAAATTGTCGATGACAATGACCGGGAGATGCCACCCAATACCCAGGGGGAACTGATCTGTAAAATGACCTTTGGAAAAACCAATGTCACCTACTTTGGAAAGAAAAAAGCTTCTGATGACAAGACCCGGGGCGGCTGGTTGAGAACCGGAGACATCTGTCACAGGGACAAGAACGGGTATCTGTTTTTTGACTTCAGGGTGGGCGGCGGCCTGAGACGCCAGGGTGATTTTGTACAACCCGATGTGATCGAAAAAATAATCGGAACCGAAGAAAGCGTCTCGGAAGTTTGTGTGTATGGTATTCCTGCCGAGTCGGGTGCACCGGGAGAATCCGATATTGTTGCAGCCATAGCGCCATTCCCCGGAAAAACCCTGGATATGGTCCAAATCAGGCAACGGTGTATCAACACCCTTGAACGAAACGCGGTGCCCAGCTATCTGCAGATCGTTCCGGAAATACCGAAAACCATTTCGGAAAAAGCTCTTTCACGGGTGTTAAAGGACAGTTTCAGCCCGGATGCAGACAATGTAATTAAATTATAAACCTTTTAAATGACGCGCGATCAGGAGGAACCCATGCTGGATTTTCTCAAACAGGCCTACATGCCTGACATGAATTTTCCCATACGAACCATAAATGTCGACACCTGCTCACGATGCGGAAGGTGTTACGAGTCCTGCCCCTCTGGAGGCTTTACATGGACTAAAGGTGAGATTCCGACTCCGGTGGGATTCGGAGGATTCAAGGAAGCCTGCATCAATTGCCACAACTGCATTGCCGTCTGCCCCACCGGAGCCATGGGCGTTACTGGAAATTTTTCAATTCCAAAGGGCCGGTATAAAAGTTTTCTCACCCGAACAGTCGCCCCGCCCAACCCCTTCGGAGCCAAAGAGACCCCGGAATACAGCGATATTGAAAAGGATCTGACCGAGGTCGAACGCCTGATTTACTCCCGAAGATCCAACCGGCTGTTCAAAAAAGAAGCGCCTACCCGGGACGTAATCAACCGGATCCTTGAAGCCGGGCGATTCGCCCCATCTGCCGGAAACTGTCAACCCTATCATTTCATGGTCATCACCGACCAGGCTGTAATCCGGGAACTTGAAACCCGATCCATGACCGTTCTCCGCCTGATCAAGAACGTGTACCTGAGCAAAAATGGGAAACGGAAACTGTGGAAAAACATCTTCGTCTCCGTGTCCAGCTATCTGATGGTCAACAAATTCGATCCCCGGCCCATCACAGCCATGGAAAAGGCAGATCGAAACAAAGGTGAAATCTATTTTAATGCCCCTGTGGTCATTCTTATTTTAAAAAACAAACACGGCATCAGCAACCCGGATCTGGATGCCGGGATATGTGTCCAGAACATGGTTCTTGCCGCCCATTCCCTGGGCCTTGGCTCCTGCATCGTCTCCCTGCCCATGGTCCCCCTGTCCTATCCCATCATGGCAGGGTTCAGGAAAAAAATAGGCATAAAATATCCCTTTGAAGCCGTCACCAGTGTTGCCTTAGGGTTTCCCAAGGGAAAGATCGACGGCATTGTTGCCAGGGATACCCCGCCCACCACATGGATTGAATAAGAGACAATAACGAAAGAGTTAAACGTCTTAACATCCAAGACGCCTGACCCTGTCCCCCGGATCTGACCCGGGAGACAGGGAATATAGGGTTACATAATCATTTTCCTATAAAGGTTATGTTTATTTCACGTTGACACACGACCTGTTTAAAGACTATATTTAGTCATAACCTATAAAGGATGATGCCATGAAACTTTCCGAACGAATTAAACCGATCAGTTATCTCAAGGCCCATGCAGCAGAAATTATTAGAACCATGGCTGATGAGCACGATCCCTTGGTCATTACTCAAAACGGTGAAGCCAAAGTGGTGATTCAGGATATAAAGAGCTTCGAGCAAACCCAGCAAACTCTTGCCCTTTTAAAAATATTAGCCCTTGGGAACCAACAGATTGACCATGGGGAAATTTTGCCGGCTGCCGATGTGTTCAAAACGCTTCGCACCAAATCCGGAGTGTGACGTGAAACATTTCGATGTTTTTCTGACCCAGGATGCTGCTCACGATCTCAAGGAACTTTATCAATATATCTCTTCCCACGACTCTCCCTCAAAAGCCGATTATGTCTTGGACCGGATTGAGGTTGCCGTTTCATCATTATCCGACATACCTGAAAGGGGCGTATACCCCAAAGAATTAATCGAACTTGGAATTCGTGAATATAGAGAAATCTTCTTCAAACCCTACCGGATTCTCTACCGAATCATTGGCAAAAAAGTCTTTATCATGCTGATTGTCGATGGACGACGTGACATGCATACTGTTCTTCAACGACGTTTATTGATGGCCAGGTAAAAATACTTAGATTCGTGTTATAGATATGAAAGACCGTTTTCTACCTATTCAAACTGTTTACCCAAATCCTATTGGTGTTTTTATTCACTGGGATAGTGACTATTTGCATCCATTCCATAAAAAAATTTAGTATGCATTCATCTTGGCGTTAATGTGAATCATCCCCACATGGGATAATGATAAATAAGATTATCATTGTTAATCTAAAAACGACATTTCATTATTTAGTTTATATAAAACCTCGTTTTGCAATTTCGAACGATTCGTGGTCACTTCCGTCATAAATCGGCACACTGTGCTATAAGCAAATTCCGGCAATTTATTTACACACCTATTTAATAGCCTATATTTATTAATTATATTCCTACCATACGCCATTAATATTCTTTGATCCCCGTTAATGAAAAATTGAAAATTAATATTGACAAGGTCCATACTACATACTATAAATATGACACGTCATGTTTATTAATTCACAATATATTTTTCATCTGTTTTTATATATTAAAATTCACGGTTGTTAGAAGCCAATTCAATAAAACGCTTTTGGCACAGCTTCGAGCCATATCCGAGGTGCAATTAATATTAATGTTTAACAGGAGGATTTATACATGCAAAAGAAATTCGAACACATTCTAAGCCCGATAAAAATTGGCCCGGTTGAGCTGAAAAATAGAATTGTTCTGGCACCCATGAATGAAACAATGTCCGGTCATAATGGCGAATCGACAGAGCAGATGCTCTCCTATTTCGCCGCACGGGCCAAGGGGGGCGCTGCGCTTGTGAGCACCGGTGCAATCATGGGAACCCGGCTTGCCTCGGAATTTGTCTGGGGAAGGAATTTGTACTGTTACAATCAGGGGCATCTTCAGGGCTTAAACATGCTCACAGACCGAATCCATTACTTTGGATCAAAAGCAGCGGCCCAGATGACCATAGGATTTGGGCGGCAAGGTCACTCATACGACCATGAAAAACTGGCCCCTGCCCCAACCGGCGGCCTGCCCTATGAAATTTCGGCAAGTTCGGCTGCAAAGGGAGTTCTCGATGCCTACAGAATCGCCGAACATCCAAGAACGTTTCTAACCGGTCAGATGACACGGGAAATGCCCATATCCGAGATACACAAAGAGCAGAAAGAATTTGCAGGCAGTTGCCAGCTGGCTGTTACGGCAGGGTTTGATGTCATTGAAATTCACGCACCCCATGGGTATCTTGAACATGAGTTTCTTTCCCCCTTATCCAACAAACGAACCGATTTGTATGGCGGTGAATGGCGAAATAGAAAACGGTTTCTAAACGAAGTCATGGAACAGATTCGTTATGCCTGCCCCGGTGTTGCCGTGGGTGTAAGGATCAGTGCGGAAGAACATATGGAAGGCGGCCTGACCGAAGAGGAAATGATTGATCTCGCGCTGGATCTCCAGAGCAGAGGGGCGGATTATATCAGCCTTTCCGATGGCGCAGGCTATGAAGAAGGGGGGCATCTGGTAACAGATATGGATCGCTCAAAGCATTTCCCAGAACATGGTGAAGCGTTCAAGAAAGCATTGAAAATACCCGTCATTATAACATCACAGCATGATCCTGTTAAAATCAATGCCAATATCGCCGTAGGCAAATACGATATTCAGGCCATGGGTCGCCAGCTTTTTACCGACCCCGAATATGTCAACAAGCTGATGCAGGGACGGGAAAAAGAAATCGTACGCTGTAAACGATGCAACACCTGCCTGATGAGATGCCTGGCCGGACTGGTTCCAGCATGTCCCGACAATCCAAACCTGGGGAGAGAGTACGTTATGGATGAATACAAAATCGGCCCCTGGAAAAAAGAGGAATCCATTCTCCCCGAAGGGCTGATTCGTGCCCCCATGCCTGCCCTTGAACGGCCCTGGTGGAAAAGAGAGCTTGATATCATAGAAAATTGCTGGAGACCGCTCCGCGGCCGAACCGTAAGATAGACAGTTCATATCAAAAAAATATTCATTCTTCTCCACAGCACAAAAAATGACATCCGCGGTGTTTAACGTCGGATGTCATTTTGTTTCATCCCATCACTTGAATTAAATATTAATGAAACAATGTCATAGGAAAAGATTTTGTGAGATATTTAGCTTGAACTGTATGGAACCCCCTGGAACCAAGAATCAATCATTTCTATTCCTCTGGTTTCAAGTAAGGGCATTTAAAATACTTGATTGTTATCCCTTATCAAGGGGTTCGCTGCGCTTAAAGCACACCAACCCAAAACTGGAGAAATATTGAATCGCCAAGTTCTTGAGCTTTGTCTATACAGCTTGACCTTGAGTGGTGGAATTTTACATTCATGTCAACAATGGGGATTGCTTTACCAAATGCATATTGATATAATCAGTAAGACATTGGGATTGTTAACAACTTTTTTTCAATGGTTTTCGTAGGAATCTTTGCCATCCCCCATTCTCACACGAGTGCGAATTAATATTGAACTCGATTTCATTCTTAGGAAAATCTTTTGTGATTATAACGCCTCCCGTTTTATAGAAAACTATATTTTGTCTTTCAACGCCATTCATTCCAGAAGGAATTTTCATGCTCATAAAACCTTTCAAAATATCAACGAAGATATGGCTGAGTATCGGCATAGTTGTCGGTGGGTATTTGGTGTCAACTGTTTTGGGTTATGTATTAGGAATGCGAATAAAAAACGAACTGAACATTGTATCCGAATCGTACTTTACATGTGCAAAACAAAGCCAGTCTGTTTTGTTTTCTTATAAAGAACAGATAAGGCTTTACTCCGATGCCATTACGTTTGGAGAATCGGAATTTTTAGAAACAGCTATAATTAAAGAAAAAAATACCCGAGATTCATTAAAAATGATTATCCAAATCAAGGAGAAGCAATCAGAAGATACAAAAGTTGTGCTTGATTTGCTCAATCAAATAGAAACTTATTCTG
>Ga0180007_10000142_pt1 | contig 131367 bp, 112 predicted proteins | sample MM_PC_MetaG_FD_121122 | JGI IMG/M metagenome (GOLD analysis project Ga0180007, IMG submission 121122) | Groundwater microbial communities from the Aspo Hard Rock Laboratory (HRL) deep subsurface site, Sweden - MM_PC_MetaG | ecosystem: Environmental > Aquatic > Deep subsurface > Groundwater... | reverse complement strand
GACGGCATTGCTGTAAGCAGCGCTGACTTTGCCATCTGGAGCAGTAAGCTGAACAAGTTTACTTGTAAGCTCTGGCTGAGTGACAGGCAATACGGCGGTGAGTGTGCCGACGATAGTTTTATAGCCAGCGGCTGGCATAGCAATTGCAAAGTTTTCGGTAGTTGATTGGCCTACGTTGACGACAACTCCGCTTATTGACGGAGCAGTGCCGCGATTTGAGCTGACTTCAATAGTATAGGCGGTTGCAAGGGTATTTGCCGGAACCTTTTCGATTACAAAGTTGCCGCTCAAATCTGAAACACCGAGCAGCGAGGTGCCGACTACATTCACAATAGCGCCAGCAATAGGCGAACCTGAAGGTGCTACGGGCAAACCTGCGGAAGTTACCTGTCCGCTGATGCTGCCGGTATTGTCAGAGGTAGAAGCATTGATTGCACCCAGAGCCTGAGTGGCGTTGTCGAGAGCGACTATTGTTATGTTCTGTGTGCGCGGAGCATAAGCAAATTCGTTATCCATAACGGTTAAAGAGTGAGCGCCGGTCTGTGTAGCCATAAAACTGAACCCGCCGACGGCATTGCTGTAAGCAGCGCTGACTTTGCCATCTGGAGCTGTAAGCTGAACAAGTTTACCTGTAAGCTCTGGCTGAGTGACAGGCAATACGGCGGTGAGCGTGCCGACGATGGTTTTATAGCCAGCGGCTGGCATAGCAATTGCAAAGTTTCCGATGTCAGTGGCCTGACTGACATTGACAACTGCAGTTTTTGCCGTGGCAGTGCCCATGTTGGAGCTGACTTCAACCGTATAGGAGGGCGTTGCAACAGTATTTGCCGGAACTTTTTCAATTACAAAGTTGCCGGTTGAATTCGAAACGCTAAGCAGCGAGGTGCCGGTTATATGAACTACGGCGCCGGCAAGGGGTGAACCTGCAGCTGAAACTGTGCCGATAATGCTGCCGGTATTCGCAATCTGTCTGGGGGTAATGCTTATAGAAGAAAGAGTCATTGTGGTATTGTCGAGAGCGGGGACATTTACTCCGATGGTCGGGGGAGTAAATGCATAGTCTGTGTCAACTGCAACAACAGCATAATTTCCGGTTTTGGTGACAGTAAAGGTGTAGCTGCCGTTGGTGTTGGTGTAGTTGCCGACCAGACTGCCGTCATCCACACGGGTCAATACAACGAAAATATTTGCCAGATCAGCTGAGGTTGCTCCGGCTCCTGCTACCAGAGTGCCGGTAATTCTTTTGTAGTTGCTTATGGGTGCAGCAAGCTCGAAAGTGCCGACATTGGTCGTTGCGCCCGGGCTTACAGTGATACTGGTTTTGGCGGCAGCGGTTCCCTGGTTTGCACTGACCTGAACTTCGTATGAAGCACCAGTCGTAAGAGTATTGGAAGGCACATTGTTGATCAAAAAGTTGCCGGACGCATCAGTTATCGCAACATAAGAAGTACCGGAAATGTAAACTATGGCGCCAGCGATGTTCTGTGTGGTACCGCCAATGGTTACTGTCACTTTTCCGCTGATTTTGCCGGTTGGAGTGAGCTGTGGATTAAGCGTAGTCACAGCACCGAGCAATACGCCGGTCTGAGCGAATTGATGGTTTTCGTCTTTTACTGCTATCAGTGTATACTGACCCACAGGAATATTGACGAAATTATAGATTCCCTCGGCATTGGTTGTGGTCGAGTAAGCGCCATCGCTGACCAACTCCTGTGTCAGGAGCGAGCCTCTGAAGGATGGAAGCTGTGCTACGCCAATTGCATAGGCTTTTTCGCTTTTGTAGAGGTATACGGCAGCGTTTGCGAGCGGCGCCTCGTCATAGATAACCGTGCCGCTGAGGCTGGCTGTTGTGCCGGTCAGAACCGTCGGCCCAACCGGGTTGCTGCTTCCGCCACCGCCACCGCAGCCGATGATCACCAATGACAATACAAAAATACAGAACACCAGAATGACCGATTTTTTTAACATTTTGTAGTCTCCTCTTGAAGTTATCAGCTGATAGTTATGCCGGAAATGGTTTGCGGGGCAAAACCTTCTCGCTCAATAACCAGGTAATATGTGCCAGGGGAAAGATCAAGTATTGAATAAAAACCGGTCTCGTCGGTTGTGGTTGAACCGGCAATTATGCCGGTGCTCTGGTTATAAAGCTCAACCAGAGCGCCGCTGATCGGCAGATTCGTTGATTCATCAGAAAGGACGCCTTTGATGCCTGTTCCAGTTACTATTACAACAGGAATCTCGACCACTCTGATACCTTCAAGATACCAACGCCCGGATTCGCGTACCATCTCAAAAATCAGTTCTAGACTGCCAATATTCGCATCAGTAGACGTGTGCGAGGTATACACCTCTGCAATATCTATGCTGAGATAGACTATTTGGGTGACGTGCAGGCTCCAGAGCTCACCAGACATATCCTTAAAACTGATGTAGCGCTCTTCTGACGGGATGACGGTAGATTCCTGCCTGACCGCCGGTTGCTCGCCGTCAACGCTGACCACGCTTGGCTGCGAACTTTGCCAACTTTCCAGGATTTCATAAACAGCAGATTCTGGCGATGAAGTGACAACGCCAGAGCCGGCTTGAGATCCGCCGCCAGAGCAGCCGCAAAGGGTGACGAGCGCAAAGAATACCAAAATTGCCCATACAGGCTGTTTCTTTACAACCATTAAAACTGTTCCTCCCAGAGACATAAAAGAATAAAGCTGTAATTTATTCGCCGATTATTTTTATCAGAACACGTTTGCGGCGGTTTCCGTCGAATTCGCCGTAGAAGATCTGTTCCCATGGACCAAAGTCAAGCTTGCCGCCGGTAATCGCCACGACCACTTCACGGCCCATGATGGTGCGCTTGATGTGTGCATCTGCATTGTCTTCGCTACCGTTATGCTGATATTGCGAGTAGGGCTTTTCTGGTGCCAGCTTTTCCAGCCAGACTTCAAAGTCGTTGTGCAGCCCACTTTCGTCGTCATTTATGAATACGCTGGCGGTGATATGCATGGCATTAACCAGCACCAGACCTTCTTGAACGCCGCTGGCAGTTAAAGCCTGCTCAACCTCATGGGTGATATTGATCAGCCCGCGTCTGCCTTTGACTTCAAACCAGAGTTCCTGACGGTAGCTTTTCACTGATGCGAGTCTCCTTGAAACAAGTATTACTGTTCTGAAAGTAAACCATTTTAAACTCTTTTTATGTTTTGTTCAATTTCTTTTCGTTAGAGCATTGATGCTGACGCTTACAAAGACTGGCAAAAAAATAGCTGCAGTGGTACAATGTGCTAATAAGACTACTCAAAGGAAACACAAATACATGCTTGATAGAATTGATCGACTGGTATTTTATTTCACCGTAGAATGCGCAAACTGCAAGGACATAATGAAAGTCAGTCACGAAACTATTAAAATGAGGTCGGGTGAGCTTTTTTGCTCGCTCTGTGGCAAAGACGTTAAGGTTCCCAATTTTGAGAAACTGGCTCAGCTGTCCGGTGACCTCAACGATTACGTCAGCGACAGCTATAATGCAAAATACATCAAGCTGGTTCTTAATGAAAAATACGTGCCTGCCGACGACACACCGGCAGCTGGTCACTGAGCAGGATCAGAGGTTTGCCAGAACGCCCTTGTTAACTTGGACTACGGCTTCTTGACCGACGAGCTGTTCGACCAGGGCAAAAGCGAACTCAAAAGAGGTTCCGGCTGCGCGCGAGGTGGTGAGGTTGCCGTCGATAACAACCCGGTCTTCGCAATAATTAACGCCAATCATGTGCTCGACAGCGGCCGGATGTGAAGTGGCGCGTCGGCCAGATGCAATGCCTGCCTTTACCAATACTGCCGGCGCAGCGCAGATTGCTGCAATTTTTTTCCCGGCAGCATGCATTTTTTGCAGGAAACCGATAACTCTGGAACTTGCCCCGAGGTTTCTGGTGCCTTCGATCCCGCCTGGCAGAATTGCCATGTCGCATTTTTCGAATGAAATCTCGTCGATGCTAAGGTCGGGTGTCATGCTTATGCCGCGTGAACCCTTGACAGGAAGCTTGTCGCTTGCCAGAGTTACTGTGAGAGCTTCGACTCCAGCTCGTCTGAGAACGTCGACGGTTATAGTGAGCTCCATTTCTTCAAATCCGGGAGCCATAAAAACCAGAGCCTGTTTCATCATAATATCTTTCTCCTCTTCACAAATTTTTATGTTGCGGTCATGGTTGCAGCAGTTTCTGGCAGGTGCTGTAAACATCGTCTACGTGGATGGAGCGCATACAGACGTTGCTGTTGCATGAGGTGACACGGTGGTTGTATGAGCTGACGCATGGCGAGCAGGCCAGACCTGCCGAAATCGCTACCTTATTTTTGCCGAGGGCACCGTATAGTTTGGGGGTTTCCGGGCCGAACAGTGTGATAACTGGCAAATCGGTCAGTGAAGCAAAGTGTGATGGCCCGCTGTCATTGGTTATCATAAGGTCGCAGACTGAATAAAGAACCAGAAGCTGGCGTAATGACGTTTTTCCGACCATATTGATGACCCGGTTGCTGCCAAGGGCTGTGCTGACGCGCTCTGATTCTGGGCGTTCTCCGCTGGTGCCAGTGAGAACTATACTGATATTGGTTCTTTCGAGCAGACGTCGACCGAGTTCGATAAAGTTTTCCAGCGGCCAGCGTCGCAGTGGTACGAGCTCGCTCGAGTTGGCGTTGATTATTACCAGTCGGTTTTCGCGTGGGCAGTCGGGTGCTTCGCAATATAGAAGGTTTTTGAGCTGTTGCTGTTCTTCGGTGCTGGTGCTGAGTCTGGCAAGTTCCAGGTCTTCAAGCTGTTTAACTGGTGATTTGCTGAGCGGAATCTGTCCGGTCGGCTGAATGACTGCATCGATCATCGCCAGAAAAGTCTGGGCAGTGTGAATGTGGGCGTTGTATTGCACCGGATGGGTGAAAAAGTTGCCTTTGTAGAGACCTTCCATGGTGAAGCGGTTGAAGCCACAACTGGAGCGGGCTCCGGTCAGTTCGGCGAGAATTGCCGAGGCGCGCGAGAAGAATTCGAGGTCGAAAACCAGGTCGAATTTGGCAAAATTGAGCGAGATCAATCGCTGCAGCGCCTCATAGGTGAAGGTCAGCAGATTTGAAGTTTTGATCGTGTGAATGTTTTCTTTTGGCACCAGGCCGAGCATTTCGACGGCTGCTGTATTTTCGGCGAAGACAAGAAAATGGAACTCACATTCGGGCCAGATCTCGCGGGCTCGCCGCAGCATTGCATACATGAGAACCGTGCTGCCCATTTCCGCAGGCTTGACCATGAGAATTTTTTTTATTGGAGTGCCGGCAAGCGCTCCAAAGCGTCGGGGCCAGATTTTATCGAGAATTTTGCGGCGCAGAGTCAGCATGGCGCAGATTGGTGGTCCGAGCGTCGCATCGATTTTTCGCATGGTATCTGGTTTCATGGCAGGTCTCCCGACAGATTGATAATTTTTTTCGATTATAGCACAATTAATTTGTGGTATATTGCGTTTAATCAAACAGTGGGAGACGTTATGGAACCAGCCGATTTTGCAGTTCGCATCGAAGAAGTGATGGCCGAAGAGTGCTCTAGTTATGAGTGTGTTCTGCTTGACGATGACGATATCGGCATTTTATGGACATTTGTTATCGAGGACACTTTCAGTGGTTATCTTGGCATCGAGGATAACGAAGAGACGATGAAAGTGCGCACAGTGTCGGTTGGATTGCACCTCAAGGACATAACAGACATCACGAGGGAAGAACTGCTTGAATTATTTGCGAGTAATGGCGAGTTGGTCAGTGCCAATTTCAGCGTTGTCAAGGTTCCGGTGTCTGTACAGGAAGAAGATGAGCCGGTAATTATCGATGAGGGCGACGACCTGGTGCTCGATGAAGACGACGAGAATCAGTCTGAGATGCGTGATATGCTGATAATTCAGACCCGACTTCCGTTCGAGGCATTTTCGCCTGATGATTTTGGCGGATTTATTCAGAATCTGCTGTTTCAGGCTGAGTTGTTTCTGACTAACGATGAAGAAGACGAGAATGGTGAGATGGGCGACCTTGATGATGACAAAGAACTTGACGACGATTTTGATGATTGAGGGGTGAACACTGATGTCAACACAAGCCAGTCTCAGTCTGCCAGAGGCGATACGAAACGATGTAAGTATTTATCTTGCTCCGGGCGAGAAAGTGTTGAAGGCGATAAAGTCCAGTGCCGAGCGTACTGCCAGCAAAGGCCAGGTCTGGCTGGTTCTGAGTTCAGGCTCAGTGTTTTTTCATACTTGCGAAACCGGCAAGGAACCCGTGATTGCACTTTTGTCGCGTCGTGAGATTCGCGAGATCGAGTATTTTCAGCGGTCGAGTGAGGTTGTGCTGACTTTTGTTCCGACACGAAATCCGCAGAATGTAACCAGACTTAGCTTTTCAAATACCCAGCGCCCTGAGCTTGAAGATTTTTGCGATGATCTTGCCGATCTGATCAACTTTAAAAAAGAAACTTCAACAGGGGTGAAGACATTTTCGGCAACAACAACGCTCGAAATGTCGCGCCCGACCGCTGAGGTGATTGAGCCGCCGCCATCTGCACTGCGTAGCACTGCATCGGCGATGAAGCATTCACCCAATCCGACAGCAGAAAACCGGCCGAAAGTTGAGCCGGTTGCTCCCTCTCCAGCGGAGACGGGTGTTAAGCCAGAGGTGAAGATTGTAAAGTCCGCGAAAAGTATCGAAGCTCAGCCAAAGACTGTGTCACTGCCATCTTCGCCAGTTGAAATGCCGACTTTGCTTAATGCAGATAAAAGCAGTGTCAGGATTGTTGAGGGTATGCAGTTAAGCTACATCATTGCCGCGACCTTTATTTCGGTGCTTGTGGCTTTCTTGTGGTACAAGTTTTTCAGCGCGCTGTCGCGTATGAAGTGACATTATACCAATCCCATAAGAAAAGAATACACTCGCACTAAGCCGCAAAGCCTCGAAGGATGTAATCTCGACAGGTTGCGTTCCCCCGTCCTGCGGCGCAACTGCATAAGGCCATTCATGGCCAAAAAACCTCAGGGATATTGTCATCTCGACCGAAGGGAGAGATCTCGTATTCTCCGCGTCTTCGTGGGCTCTGTGCGAAATCTCGCTTGGCTTTTGCCTTTAAATGCAATGGTTACAGCCCGCCGGTCTTGAACTGGCCCCAGAGATTTTCGAACCCGAATACTTTTTTGCCTGATTCAGAAACGAGGTTGCATTCTTTCAGGCGTATCAGATATGCCCCGCCGGCACGCAGCATGCGATAGGGCACAAGCTCAAGCAGAGTGTTGCTTTCTTTCCATTTTACCGCGAAGTTGCTGCGCAGCGAGGTGCCGTCGAGCACCATTTTTGCGCCAGAATCGAGATTGGTGATCTCAATTTTGAGGTTGTCATACAGAGAGTTTGGTTTCATGCTGCGGTCAAAGCGGATAGCAAAGGGGCCGCTGCGCCCGATATCGGTATCGCCATTTTTGGGACTGGTTGAAACGATTGTCGGCGATGGGTCGGCATCGGTTATGAATTCGCCGTAGAGGCCTTCGTAAGTTTTGAGCATGCGGCCATCGGTGGCTCGCGCATTCCAGCGTGAGATCAGCATGCTGTATCTGGTGCTGGCGCTGAGCGCCTGCTTTGGGAAAAGCTGCAGGACTGTGCCTGACTTCCAGACTGGCCTGAAGTGTTGTTCAATCTGAGTGCCGCTTAGCGCAATCAGGGTGCCGCGCGATTTATCCTGAATCATCAGACTGATGTCATTGAAGATAGAGCTTTTTTCCATGGGCTGACCGAAGCCGATTTCGAATGGTCCCGAAACCGGGAAAGCTGTCTGATTGTTATATGGTCTGGTCCATGAAATTATAGCGTCAAGTTCAGATATCGAGCCAACTTTTGCGAGCTGCGCATTTACCAGAGTGAGGCCATCGACAGAGATCGGAACGAAATAGTCCTCAATGGTTTGATAGCCTCCACGCGCAAGTCTTATGCTGGTTTCGCCATTGCCGACGATGTTGGTGCTCAAACTGGCTCGTCCATTGCCAGCATCCGATAATGCCTGGTTGGCCCCGGCGTCGATAGTGACCTCTGCGACCGGTTTGAAAACGCCTGCGCTGTTTTCTACGGCAGTTACTTCGATCATGCCGCGTCTGAACATGAATGAGTCGCCGCGCGCAACAGCCACGCTAACTCCGTCATAACCGGGGTAAAAAGTGAGTTCGTCAATTATACGCAGTCCGTCACCGACAAGCAGAGAAACATTGTAGCTGACTTCCCATCCCAAATGTTTGACAACTACGAGAGTAGAAGTAGCAAGAGCCTGAGCCTGATCTATGTTGAATTCAACCATGCCGTTGCTGTCACTGACGCCAACTTCGCCAATGGCTGTTAGCTCGATTCTGGCTCCGCCAATAGGAACAACCGGGCTGGTCGAATCAGCACTGATACGACCGGTAAGCACAGAAGTGCGGTCGGCGCAGATAGTAAGGCGATAGGTGCTGTTCCCGACCACGTCAACGGTGTAATCGGCTCGGGCTGTGCCGCCGCGCACGTCGGTTGCGACACATGTGATTATATTCGATGAGGATTGCGTAGGTGCTTTCCAGACGGCTTTACTGCCATCGGTAGAGATAATGTTGCCGGCGTCGGCTTCCCATTCAACGGTTACCTGCCCGCCGGCAGGGTCGATGGCTTCTGCGCGCAGCATGAGTTCAGCTTCTGGTCCAACTACATTGCTGGCCGCATAGATATTGACGACCGGTTTCAGGTCGGTTGTGGTCGTTTTGGTGGTGTCACCGATATTCAGCTCGGCTTCGGGGTCAGCTGCTGCCGGGTTGAGAGAGTTAATCGAATTGGCACTTGTGCAGCCGGCGATAAGGGTCACCGTCAGCAAGCAAATTGTTACATAGAGCAGTTGTTTAACGATATTCTGTGTTTTCATGAAACACCTCCGACTGCGAGTCTTATCGGCGTTGATCATAGTTTCTTTAACACTGTTTTCTGATCTTCTGGTTGTCGCGCAGGAATTATATTTGCTTGAAGTTCGGCTTGTGAACGGGGAAGTTTATCGGTCTATTTATTCATTAAGTGTGTCTTGCAGTAAAATTGTCAGATTGTGTACACTTGTGTTAATATAGTCAGGTTGGAAAAAGTGAAATCAGCAGAATATTTACACTTGCTTAGTCAGCGAATTTCTGCTAATATAGTCTTTCATTTCGGCTTTGATCTTGGAGGTTTGAATATGTCAAGATTTTGTATGGTTTGCAACCGTGGACCAAGGGTTGGCTTTAAGCTCAGCCATTCTCATCACCGCACTAAAAGACGCTGGAACATCAATCTCCAGAAAAAACGGGTCATGCTCAACGGCGCTCGCGTTCGTGGATATGTTTGCACCCGCTGTCTTGGAAGCGATAAGTTAATAGCGGCTTAAGCAGGCGCGACCGAATCGCGTGTCAGATATTTTGTCTGGCGCATAGAGCCTGGTGATTCCGGGCGATATAGCTGACAAGTATTACGCAGATTACGGTTTCTGGAAGCATGTGACCGAGATTGTAGACGCAACTGGCAGTTAAAGCTTTAGTGAAGGTGTCTTGTCCGGTCACAAAGAAAATTGCACCAGCGATAACGTGTAGAAGCAGACGAATAACGTTTGCCAGCGTTGTCGCTGTTGCTGCTTTAGCTGGAGTTTTCCAGGCAATGGCACCAGCAAGACCGAGAGAACTGTAGGCAAGAGGGTAGTCGAGCAGAAACTGCAGCGGGTGAACGATAAATGGCCGGGTTGTCAGCATGAGCAATCCTAGCAAGGCGCCGCTGATGCAACCGGTCAACAGACCGTGCCGAGCCGCCAGTAACAGCAGCGGAAGAGCGCCGAGAGAGACTGACCCGCCATTTGGCATCTGAAAAAGTTTGATATTCGACAGCGCCAGCGCGGCTGCTAACAGCATTCCGCACTCGGTAACAACATTGAGATTTCGCAGTCGCACGTTTTGCCTCGACTCTGCATTTTGTCTGCATTTGAATACCATTATTTCCCACCGCTTGGCAATGATATAACGATTCAAATTCCATTCGACTGCCTCGCCTCGACCGCCTGAGTTTTGAAAGCAATGATTTACTGGTGGGTTTTTATGAAAGGCATAATGTGTTATTATCAGTAAAATTCGGTTCTGTAGGGGGGCGTAGGATGAAAAGAGTATATCTGCTGATAGCGCTGATACCAGCTTTGCTAGTATTGACAGGGCTCGCCGGTTGTGGTGGGTCAGATCCGAGTCGTACTGAATACACAATTGCTACAGGGTCGAAATCGGGTGTTTATTTTCCGATTGGCGAGGCGCTGGCGGTTATTCTCAAAAAAACATTTCCGAATGTTACCCTGAAAGTTTTGGAGACTGGTGGTAGTGTTGAGAATCTCCAGCTTCTGCGCGATGGCAAGGTTGATATGGCGCTGGTTCAGAACGATATTGCGTTTTATGCGGCTGAAGGCGAAGCCATGTTTAATGGCCAGAAGATATCAAATATCAGTGGTATTGCCACGCTTTTTCCGGAAGTGGTGCAGATAATCGTTCGCAAAGAAACTGGTATTAAGACTCTTGCTGACATGGCTGGTCACAAAATTGCCGTTGGCAACAAGGACAGCGGTACTTTTTATAATGCACAGCAGCTGTTGACCATAGCTAAGGTTTGGGAGCAGATCGATCAGCAGTATATCAACGCGGGCGAAGCGATGAAAGAGATGCAGGAAGGTCGTATTGATGGCTTTATTTTTACCAGCGGCATGCCTAACCCCTCGATCGTAGAGTTGGCGCGCAAGGTAGAAGTTAATCTGGTTCCGGTAGATCCTGATCTGGTGCAAAAACTGGTTAACACCTATTCATTTTATTACCCATCGACTATCGAAGCAAATCAGTATCCAGGCCAGACTGAAGAAATTTCGGCGGTAGAAATCAATGCCATACTGCTTTCTGGCACGACTTTGAGTGAAAACGATCAGTATCTGATGACAAAGTATCTTTTTGGTCAGCCCAATGAACTAGGAGAGAGTCATCCACGTCTGAGTAAGATGACCAAGAACAGTTTGCGGCGCCAAATGCCGGTTCAGCTTGGTAAGGGTGCTTACAAGGCGCATTCTGAAGTCCCCTGAGCCTGGAGTCAAACTCGGGCAGATTTTTGCCGATAATGATTAAAGAAAGTATATTCAAGGAGTGCATATGAATTCTGAATCAGTCGGCAAAATCAAAGTTGGTGTTATTTTTGGTGGCAGGTCAGGCGAACACGAAGTTTCTCTGGTGTCAGCCAACTCAATCATAAAAGCTCTTAACCCCGATAAATACGAAGTAATTCCGGTCGGCATCACCAGGCAAGGTGCATGGATGGTCGGAGTGAAACCTGAGGCACTGCTTGAATACAGCAAGTCAGGTTCACACAGCTGTCTGGCGTTCAATGCCACTTCTGGTGGCAAGGCCAGTTTGAACTGCGACCCGACCAACAAGGGGCTGATGTTGCTCGATAAGCCAAAAGCCGAGAACCAGGTGCAGCTCGACGTGCTGTTTCCCATCATTCATGGCACTTCTGGCGAAGACGGAACTCTTCAAGGCATGCTTGAACTGGCTGATATGCCCTACGTCGGTTGTGGCGTGCTTGCTTCGGCTGTCGGCATGGACAAGACGTTTTCCAAGCGACTGTTTCGCGATGCAGGCATTGAGATAGCGCCCTATAAAGAAGTGTTGCGCAGTCGCGTTAAATCAGATCCTGACCTGGTAATCAGCGAAATTGAAAGTGAACTTGGTTACCCATGCTTTGTTAAGCCGGTAAACTCTGGTTCTTCTGTCGGCATCAGCAAGGCGAAAAGTCGCGATTCATTAAAGGTGGCACTTGAACTGGCAGCACGCTATGATCGCAAAATTCTTGTCGAGTCATACGTGAATGGCCGCGAGATTGAGGTTTCGGTGCTTGGCAATGATGACCCGATTGCTTCGCTGCCCGGTGAGATTGTTCCGTGTAATGAGTTTTATGACTACAGCGCAAAATACGTTGACAACAGATCTGAGCTTAAAATACCGGCTGATCTGTCGGCTGAAACCATTGAACAGATACGGGCGCTGGCGATTAGAGCCTATAAAGCGCTTGACTGTGCCGGCATGGCACGTGTCGACTTCTTTCTTGAGCGCGGCAGCAATCGCATCATAATTAATGAAATCAATACTATTCCTGGTTTTACCAGTATCAGCATGTATCCAAAACTATGGGAAGCCACTGGTATCAGCTATCCCGAACTTGTCGATCGACTGGTTGATCTGGCGCTTGAACGTTATCGCGACAAACAGGAATCTCTTGCCACCGTAAGCTGATCAAAGCTTCTCGGCATCAATAGCAAGACCGCACCCTTCAGGGGTGCTTTCCCATTTATATGGGCCAAATTGTGAGGCCTTGAACATCGCTTCGCTGCAGATCTGGCAGATTTTATCCTGCGGCAGTGGAGTCTCTGAAGTAAAGGCACTGAATTTCTGGCTGCAGAAGACGATTTTTAGTTGCTGGCCTTTGGTGAGGTAAATGCATTCTGCGCCCAGTCGGTTATGTCTGGCGGCAAGCGCACATAATTCGCTCTCAGCATCGGTTGCGTTGACCTGATAATCTAGTGAAGTCAGAAAAACAGACTCTTCGCGCCCGAGTTTCCAGTCTATTGCCAGGCGTCCTCGCCACAAAGAAATAAGCACAAGGCTGTCTGGCCGTGATGTGGCTGGCAAATACTTGCCGCTGGCAGCGTGAAGATTGATGCGTGACTCATTGAGGGTCAACGGGTCGAACTCGCTGCGTTCGCCTTCGCGCATGTTGTCGGGGAAGAAATTGAGCTTATTGATTATTTCAAGGCTGTTGAGTAACTGATCCGAGCGGCCTTCGCTGGCGAAGCCAGCGTCGATCTCTTTTTGTTGTTTACGCTCAAGTGCCCTACGGATAATTCCGCAGAATGCTACGCTGGAGAGCAACGCCAGTGCTTGGATGAAGTTGGGACCAGAGCCAAAAAGTCTTATCCAGAAAATCGGGTTAAGAGCTGGCAGAATTGAGATGCCGGTAACAAAACACATGGTGAGTAAAAAGTCGTTAAGAGCTGTCTGGCTGGAAAATTTGTGTTGGCTGCGTTCGAGCAGGAGTTGCAGATTTTCGTCGGCAAGATGGTTTTGCAGCCCGCCAAAAATTACTGATGTTGCAGTAATGCTGAGTGACCCGGTTTCAACTATTCCCTGACGGAAGCCATCATTGGTTATGAAAATGCGTTGTTGCAATGCGGTGTCTGATCGTTCGGAAGTCTGTGCTGGCCATTTCTTGAGGAACAAAAGCCAGGGCAGAGAAAATTGAAAAAGCAAAAGAATTGCTGCGAAAAAAACAACTGGCGCGGCTGCTGCACCGAGAGGGCGTGTAATTGGCCAGATCGGCAGTCTGACAACCATATTGTGAAGAATGATCAGGGTGAGGGCGCCGGCGATAAGTGGTAGATGTCTGGCTATCGCAAGCGAGAGTTGTTCCCGGCAATAGCGCAGCAGGCCGGAGCTGTTTTTTTTGACCAGACTTTCGATGCTGTGCAGCGGAATCTGACAGAAAGACCAGCTGATAAGGATATGAGCTGCCAGAAAAATAAACCTGCTTACGCTGCCGAGCCGATAGGGTAAAGAAAGCAGTAGAAGCATTATTGCTGAAGCAGTGAGCAGAATATTGCACATTGGCGAATAGAGGAAAGCAACGAATGGTCCCCGTCGATCTGCCCGACAGGCGTATCTGTTCAGCCAGACATGTTTTTCGATACTGGTAACCGCAGCGGGAAAAAGCATGAGAAATATCCACAATGCCAGGAAAAACACAGTTAAATTGGTTTTTTGCGGTACGGCGATATTCTCGGGTTGCACCTGCTGATTGAGAGGTTGAAGGGGCTGGCTGATTTTTTGCAGTTCTTCATTGACAAGTTGCAATTCAGACTTGTTGCTGGTTGCTGTGTGAATATCGGCAAGCAGTGTAAGGCACTGCTTTGTTTCAACCGCAGATCGGCTGGTTGTGGTTACGTGGCGCAGTAAAACGACTGCCTGTGTGTAATATTTCAGCTCGACAAAGAGCGCAGCTCTGGCAGCATCAATGCTCACACGGTCGTCAATGTTCAGGGTCGGGTTCAGCTCGTCGAATCGGCGCAACGTCGAGCAGGCCAGCGCGGCGTCGATATCGGTTCTGGCAGTAAGCTCGCCCAGTTTTTTCCAGAAAGTTGCCGGGGAACGTTCCTGAAGAATGTTCAGGAGTTTGTTGTCATCCGGAAAACCCGTCAGGTCGCGCTGGTGGAAATTGCCAACCAGCGTCAGCAATGTAAACAGTATTGTTAGCAGTATCAGTAATAGTTTGCTGCGCATAATCACCTCGTCATGGTCGGTTGGTTACCAGGAGACCCTTGAGTTTTCGGCCATCGCTCCAGTAGCCCATGAATCTGAGCTCAGGAGTATTCTTGAAAAGGTTAAGGCCAGCTTGTTTTACAAAGGCGATCTGTTGAAGAGCATCGAAGACTCTGAAAATTGCGAACCAGTCGAAGGCGTCGATGGCTTGGGTTCGCAGTGAGCTGGCAACCTGCTGCTCGCGGAACATCCTAACAAATTCGTGGCGGCGTTTGATCAGCAGGCGTTCGTATATCGGGCGCTCTGGTGACAGCGGCGCGAGTTCGTCGGCGATCAACGGAGGCTGCCCGTAGAAGTCCGATAAAACCGTGATAAATACCTTGTTATCGGATTTAATGCGATCAGCGGCATAAAATATTTCGCGTGCAGTCTGGTCATTTGTCGGATCAACCTGGTCGCCGCTGATTACCGCCATGCGTGCCTGGCGACTGATTCCGGTAAGATCCAGCAGCTTCAGAGAACGCTGTTGTGGTGTAATTATCATTACTACGCCAGGTTTGGGCAGTCCAAAATAATCGGTAGACGCCGCCAAATTGGCAGCCAGCACACCGCCGGCGCCATGTCCAATTATTGCGACATGATTAAGGTCGATCTGGATCTGTTTGCGCGCAAAAGCCTGTAGGAGAAAGTCTTTGATCGATCTGACAATGTTCGGGTGATAGTCTTCTTCAAGGGCACTGGTTCCCTGAAATCGCGGAAACACCACAACCATGCCGCATCGGCACAGATGCCTGATCAGGCCCATATAATGTTCAGGATCTTCTGTCAGCCAATCATGCAGAAGTATAACCAGTCCGGCCTTGGCAAGTGCCGGTTCTGCCGGTTCAAAAACCTGGTAACGCTCGTGGTTCAGGCCACGCTCCCAGGTTGTCAGCGACTCATGCTGGTATAGAGCGCCACCCGGCCCAACCGCAGGCTGCACCGGGCCGTATTTCAGTTCGCCAGTCGCATTAGCCCGTGCACATATTGTCAGCAGTAGTGCTGAAAATAGAGCAGCGGTTATAAGTCGCATTGTGCTGTTTTTCAGTTGATCAGGATCCGGTCAGCTTTTTTTCAATATGCTGACGGAAATGTTCGAAGCCTAGCTTTTCGAGTCCTACCAGAAAAATGAATATGAAGATTCCGGCCAGACTTCCGGCTTTTATTTCGGCTCGTTTAACTTCTGCCACATTCGGATCATGCGGAGTCGTGATGTTCTCGATGAAAACCGCTGCAGCAGCCAGCCCAACAACCCAGGTCGAAAAATTTTCGAGGCTGATCAGGAGATTCCAAAAAAAGCCACCAACCCGTTTTTCGCCTTTGAGCAGCGGACGGTTAGTTAAATAGATCGGCAGAAGCAGTGGGCCAAGTAGCAACACGACTAGAACCCAGAACCAGTCGAGTGTCTTGCGTTGTTTGCTGTCCCAGGCTACCCAGATCGTAGTTAGCGCTCGTATCCATCTAGGCCACATAATTTTCTCCTCAGCTATGCTTGTATTTTCAAACCAAGAATAACACACCCCCGACAAAGTTTCAAAAAAATATGGGTAATTTTCCGGGTGTACTGCCACACAAAAAAAAAGTTGAAACTTAGTTTCCGTACAGAGCGTATTATTAGTATAATGGTAAAAGATCAAATACTTTCGCGAGGTGTAGCAATGAATTGCAAAAAAAATATTATTTTATTGTTTGCGCTGACGATCAGCTGTTTAACTGCATTTGCCGCGGATACTCCTGCAACGACAGGACTATTCAATGTGAGCTCTGATATAACTGGCATTACCAGCGAAATAAAGGTGGTGTCAGAAGAGATTGAGAGCTTGGTAAACAACCCCCAACCAGTTGAGAAGAAGGTCGAAAAGGTTGTTAAGCTAGTTGGCTACACTGTTAAGGCCGGCGATAGCCTCTGGAAAATAGCCCAGGAGCTTCTTGGCGATGGTAACCGCTATCGGGAAATCGTTGAAGCCAATAAAGAATCTTTTCCTTCATTGCTCAAAAACCCAGACCTGATACATTCAGGTTGGAATCTCAAAGTTCCACAAGAAGTTCCTGCAGCACCTCAGCAGACTGCAACCGCGACAACCCCAATCGTTGCTGTTGATGCTGGCTCTGCTTCATCGACAGCTCAGGTTGCTCAGGTTCCGCAGCTGTCAATTAAAGAAAAACTTGCCAAACTGCAGAAAGCCCTTGATTCAGCTAACGTTGCTTTGTTGGCACAGGGCATGCGCATTGCCGATCTGAACGCTAAGACAATCAGGTTCCTGATCGATAACAAATTTATGACCGAAGAAGAATGGATGGCGATGAACCCACCTGTGGGTTACTTTTATCGCCTCGACAAAGTTGGTAAGGTTGAACTAGTTGGCGACAACAATATGCCTTTGACCAACGAAGAAATTGCCAAGATCGATAGCGCTGGCAAACAGACTACACAGACAGCTTCTACGACCGGTGAGAAATCATGGTGGCAGAAGTGGCTTGATGCTTTGCGCGGTATTGGCAGCAAGGATCAGGCATCTACCGAAACCAAACCTGCTACCGAAACTAAACCTGCTACCGAAACCAAACCTGCTACTGAAACTAAACCTGCTACTGAAACTAAACCTGCTACCGAAACTAAACCTGCTACTGAAACCAAACCCGCTACTGAAACCAAGCCTGCTGCTCCTACAGTCAAACCAGAAGAAACTTCAAGCAGATCTGAAGCAGAAATGGCCCGGGCAGCTAATGCTCAGTATCAGAAGTTCATCAAAGAAATTGGCATGCCAGATCTCGATATGGATTTCAGAGATTATCGCGATGCTATTGAAGATGGTATGCGCCTGGTAAAAAATGACGGATTCTTTAAGGTCAGCCCATTCAGCGACTTGCTTGCCTTCCATCTGATTGATCTACAGGCAACTCTTATGAATTCTCAGGCACACTACGAAAAGATGGTCGATAAAAATCGTACAAGCTGGCTGCTTGGTCTTGTTAATCAGAATATTGACAGTGCTGGCAAAAGGGTTGAACAAGACAAAGAAAGACTCAAAGTTGCCTGGGGAAAAATGAAAGAAGCTCTTGTTTCTACCAAAACCGAAACTGTCAAACTTCAAGGTGAAGCTGTAACCAATCGTGCAAGAGCCAAAGAAGCCACAGCTGAACTGGCTAAACTTGATGTTTATGACTCAGCTAACTCTAAGCAGGTCTCAAAACTTAAAGGTGAAATCAAAGATCTCGACAATGCGAATGAAAAGTTGCAGACCAATATCGGAAAACTTCAGAACATCACCAAAAGCTTCAGCTAAAATATAGTTGGCCGCGAAAGTAATTTGGTTTATACTTGCGGGCAGGGGATTTATATCCCCTGCCCGATTTTATTTGTATGAAAGGCTAAATACATGAAGAGGACAGCAATTATCGTTTTTGTGTTGCTTATTGTTGCCACGAGCCTGTCGGCTCAAAGCGAAACTCCTGCTCAAAGCGAAACCCCGGCTATGACTGGTAAGATTCTTTATATTGATTCGACAGCCCCAGATTCTTATTTTTTGACCAGCATTAATCCTGATGGTAGCGGCAAGACCCGTCTTACTCCAGCGTTCAATAATATGATGTTCCCACGCTATAACGAGGCGTCAGGTTGGATCGGGTTTACCAATAAGACCCCCGACATGACTTCTGAAATTTACCTGCTCAATCGTAGCGGCGACCGTGTTAAAAAAGTGCTCACCGACGCTGCAATTGAAGACTTTTCACCAGATGGAAAGTTCTTTCTTTACACTACCTGTGATGGCAAGGCTGAACTCTTTGTCTACAGTCTCGATCGCAAGCGCGCTACCAAGATTTCACAGAATCTAAAGGTTACCGCTGCCAGTTACTCGAAAAACGGTGAATGGATAGCGACTTCTGTGCTTGCAGAAGACGGAACCAACGATCTTTATCTGATTTCGACTCTGGCACAGGGGATCATCAGACTGACCGAGACTAAGAAGGTTAACGAAACCTTTCCGGTTTTTACCAACGATGACAAATTTTTGGTGTATTTTACTGATCGCTATGGCAGCAATGAGCTTGAATTCATGAATATCGAAACCAAAGAGCTGCAGCGCCCTAACATTACAGGTCTTTTTCCCTCGCTTTCACCAGACAACATGAATGTGGCCTTTCAAGTTGGCAACAGTATCGCGGTCAGCCGCATTGATGGTCTCAATATTAAAGTTCTGGCTCCAGGGCGCACTCCTCTCTGGACTAAATAAATTTGACCTTGCTCTGATTGAATTGTAAACTAGCAGCAAGTATAAATGGGAAGGTTCTTCAATGATAAAGTTTAACAAGATACTCGTACCGGTCGATTTTTCGGAAGGCTCAGCTCTGGCTTTGCGTTATGCAGCCACTTTTGCCCGCGAATATGGCGCGCAGATACATCTGCTCAATGTTATCGAAGAAGAAGTCTTGCAGGCCGGTTCTCTCGGAGACACTCTAGATACCGCCCACAAATGGGAAGAGCAGAGTAAAAAACTGCTCGAAGAATTTGTTCCCGAAGATCTTAACAACCTCGATATAATTAAAAAAGCTCAGGGCGGTCTGGTTTCCGAGAGCATTATTGAATATGCCCGCAGTAATGAAGTCAGTTTGATCATCATCGGTGCCCACGGCAAAAGTGGCTTTATTGATTCATGGCTTGGTGCCAACAGTTACGAAATTGCCAGAAAATCGCCTTGTGCAGTGCTTACTGTTAAGCCGCAGGCTCGAGGTTTCGTCGAAAAAGGGTTCTAACCCACTTTAAAAGCTTCAAGCATCCGGTTCAGGTCTTTGGCGACCTGGACCGGATTTTCTTGCGGGGAAATGGCGATGTCGATCTGTAGTGATGCGTTGCCATGCCGGGTCAGCGAAGCCGGGATATCTTCGAGAAACGTTGCAGTGATACCGTTACCGATCGGCAGTTGAAAGAATCGGTCGTTATGGGAGTTTTGCACGACCTTGCCGGGCGCTAAGTCTGATTTAAAGCGTGAAAAGGAAACGAGCGGGTTCCAGGCACAACTGGTGCGAAAACCCGTCAGATTTTCCGGTATGCGTTCGTCCTTCCACTCTCGGCTTAGAATTGGCTCAATGCCGCGATTCCTAATGAAGTCAAGTGCCGCCAGATTGCAGGTGTTAAAGCTCCAGTCCAGCAAAAATTTGAGGTGTGGCAGTAGTCTGGCGAGGTCGAAGGCTTCCCAGCCAAAACACAGAAATTCGCCGCTTTCGACTGTTCTCAGCTGCTCTAGCAGAGTGTCGAAATGTTGTCGGTTGATGATCGGTGGCAACCACCATGCTGTTTTACCGTGAATTACCTTGTCAGCGCGCGCACTGTCGCCTTTCCACGGCAATACCCAGCGGTCGGGGTTAATGTCGCGTAAAAACGGAAAGCTTTGATTCCAGACGCGCAGACGGATTTGTGGTGGCTGTGTTGCTGAAAAATGACTGGAATAATCGACCTGCCGGCTTTCATTGGCTGCCTGAATCATGTCGGCGATGCTGATTTTTTGCTGAGGTGGCGGCAATTGTTCCAGTTTGTAAATATATTCGACGAGGCTTCGCTTAAGACGCTTCAGTGAACTGCCACTGACGTGAAGGCCTTCGCTGAGGCGTGCAGTTACGTGGCGTCCAGCTTTAAAAAGTTCGCCGAGTATGGTGAACTTCTCCTGCAGGGGGCCTTTTTCGAGACCTTTATTCATAGCTAGTTGGAGTGGTTCATCGGTTTCCAGGCGCAACGGGTGCTCGTTTATAACTGTTTCGACCGCGAGTGGCGTGCCATCATGCCCAGACCAGAACAGATCAACCGGGCGGCGCTCCCAGTCACGGTTCCATTGCGATTCCCAGTTTTCGCTGCTGCCTTGCGAAGAGCGGCGAATTTCGGTGCCAGCTTTCAGCGAAGATGGTAAACCCCTTACCATGGCGAATTCAGGATGTTTCCGTTCGGTTTTTACCCAGGTAATACGGCTGCCATGCCGCTCGCCGTGATTGAACCAAAAAACTCCATCTCCCGGTTGCAACGCTTGCACTATATTAAGCTCTACCAGGCCATCTTTGCTCTTGCCGGTGATAGTTGCCGCAAGTGCTCCTTCTCGTCCGACATTTGCTCCGGTCCGCCACTCATCAGCCTCGGCCGTGCCATTAAAAAAACCTGTGGAAGCTACTCGCGAAAAAACTTCGTCAAGTATTTCTGGTTGCAGCTGTTTGTGCTGGTCGATAGCCTGGCGATAGGCTTTAACCGTCTGATATACATAATCTGGGCCCTTCATGCGGCCTTCAATTTTCAGAGAAACAAGGCCACAGCTCTGCAGCTGTGTGATTTGAGAAATCAAACGCAGATCTTTGGGACTGAAGCAGCAGCTTGCCTGTTCTGGCTTGCCGTTGCACGCGTATTCTTTGCGACAGGGTTGGGCACAGGTGCCACGATTGCCAGACCGGCTGCCTAGCGCAATGCTCCAGAAACAACGCCCGGAAATGCTGTAGCACATGGCTCCATGTACGAATGCTTCGAACTCCAGGTCTGGGTGCGCGACTCCGAGGCTGCGAATCTCTTCAAAACTCAATTCGCGCGGCAGAATAACTCTGGTGATATTGAGGTCTGCCAGCTCTTTCCTTCCGCCTTGGCCGAACCATGTTCCTTGTGTACTTAAATGTAGCGGTATTCTGCTCTTGCGTCGGCGAATCAACGCGGCAACGCCGAGATCTTGAATTATCAGGGCATCTGGCTGTAGAATTTCATAAAAAGCGAGCGCTTCTTCGAGCAGTTTGAATTCATGTTCGAATACAATCGTATTAAGCGTTATATAAAGTTTCTTGTTGAGAGCTTCAGTTACCCGGCGAGCCCAGTGCAGGTTTTTCTCGTCGAAGTTGCCAGCAAAAGCTCTCGCTCCAAAGTGTTTCCCAGCCAGATATACTGCATCTGCGCCAGCCAGACAGGCTGCCTTAAGGCATGCCGGAGTGCCGACCGGAGCCAGAAGCTCAATTTTTTTACCAGGTGTGACCAATAATCATTCTCTTTCAAGTAGCCACTCAAGGGCTACGCGGTAAACATCGGAGCCGAGACCCATGATCACCCCTTTGCATACCGGACTTAGCAGCGAAGTATGTCTGAAAGGCTCACGCGCCGAAATATTTGAAATATGAACTTCAACAACCTCTGCTTCGATGCCAGCAATACAGTCGCGCAGACTGACGCTGGTATGAGCCAGCCCACCAGCATTGAGAACGACCGAATCCTTGGCGCTCAGTTTCTGAAGATAATCAATAATCTCGCCTTCGTGGTTGCTTTGTAAAAAGCCGATTTGCGCACTGTTGCAGAATGCAATTTCCTCAAGCTCCTCTTTGATGTCTTTGAGCGTGCGGCTGCCATAAATTTCGGGCTCGCGTTTGCCGAGCAAGTTGAGATTGGGACCATTAACAATATGAATCATCTGGTGCTACCTGCGACTTTCTGAAGAAAGTAGGATGTCGAGAACATTATACGACGTTTTCATAAACATTATCAGCTCGGCTGCACAGCGTATGCCGAATAGTCGTGAAAAAAAACATCGCCGCCAGAATCTGGCAGTAACCTTTTGAAGTTTGGAAAGCGGCCAGCGATACTCGTCGCTGATATTTATGCGCTCTGCGGCAGCAAGAGGTGCAGTGTCTGCTCCGATATCGAAGCAGTTGTAATCGAGCTGCAGGCATGGTTGGCAATCCGCCGCCTTTATCTGTGCGAGTTTTTCGAGAGTGAGTCCGTGGTTTTCTGATTCGGACTGGTAGAGCCAGATCTGGCGGAGCGGCGCTCCAACCTTTGAAAATTGCAGCTGCTCGCTTAGTTTAAAGCTTGCAGCAAAAGGCATATCGAGATTGAGCATTACCGAGCGTAGTTCGTGCAGACGCTCGGTTGTCAATCCACAAGGGTGCAGATGAACAGCTTGAAAACCGGATTGTTTAAGCCAGTTCATCAGTTGCGAAAACCATTCAAGGCCTGGCCAGGTGGAGTGCGCGTCAGACTGGTCGAGCAGCCCAAGCCATGGCTGAAATACTTCAATAGTGCGCCCGGCCAGCCATTTTTCAGGGTGTGATTCATATTCGCCGTCTATGAGCAACTCAGTCGGAACAGCAAGCTGTGAAAGCTGTCCGTCTGCCTGCTGGTCAAATAGACCGGTCGGGATTTCGCCGCGCAATATTCTCAATACCGAGGTTTTACCGGTACCGCAGACTGTAAAGTCGAAAAGTTCACTATGTGCTTGTTGATAACTGCACCCACCAATCCGCGCCTGCAAAAACTGTTGTCGCAGACGCGTGACTATTTTCTGTAGAGTGTCAGCGGCTATGAAGCTGACAAACTGTAAAATTATTGCCCGTACTGCCCCGGCGTTAAAAGCCGACAAACAGTCGTAAAATTGAGTTGTATCGTTGCCGGTGAGCGTGGCGATTCTATCTGGTGCTGTGGCAGCGAGACAGTAGAGCCCGAGTGGCGCAAAGTGTCCACCAAAACGACGCAAGCTGTGAAGCTGGCTCGCCGGTTCAGCGTCTATGCTGATCAATAATATTTCGCTATGAGGGTTTTGCATACTGTTAAAAGACTGGTAGTTGTCACTCGAATTTTATCATATTCCCGCCCAATTGCCACAAATTACGAACAACCGATGTATCGACTTCGTTTTTATTCTTGTTAAATTCATTATTCTCGTAAGAATGCATCTGGCCATGGATGGCCTTATACAGTTGCGCCGCAGGAATTAGGTGCTCACCGGGGCGAAGCGCAACTGCCAATGCCTCGAAGAAGTCTCGCTCATATTCCTTGTGGCTCTGAGGTTTTGTGCGAGTTATCTGTTTACAGGCTGCAGGGATGCTGATAAAATACAGCGCGAGTCAGATGGCAAGGCTTTGTTATATCTCAGTCTGTCATCGCACGCGTGAGCACAGTTCAAAAAGAGGATGAGCGGAATGATTGCACCGGTGTTTTTCAGTCTCAGGCCGAAGCAATGGATAAAAAATCTGATACTCTTTGCTGCGCTCATATTTTCTGAAAAAGGTCTGCTTTTTGAGCCCGTCGCATGGCTTTACGCCTTTGCCGGTTTTATTATTTTTTGTGCACTTTCTGGCAGCGTTTATCTGCTTAACGACATCGCAGATGTCGAAAAAGACCGATTGCACCCGCAAAAATCACTTCGACCAATCGCCGCCGGCGAATTGTCGATGACCGAGGGCAAGGCCGCGCTGATCATAATATTACTGATCAGTTTGACTGCTGCTTATTATCTATCTGAGCTGTTTTTCTCGATGGCGCTTGCTTATTTCATGCTTAATCTGGCCTACAGTTTTAAGCTCAAGAATATGGTGATTCTCGACGTAATGTGTATTGCCATAGGCTTTGTATTGCGCGCAACCGCCGGGGTTGGCGCTCTGAAGTCGCTTGAGCCGTCGATTTATATTTCGCACTGGCTCGTGCTGTCGACAATGATGCTGGCCATGTTTCTTGGTCTGGCCAAGCGTCGCCAGGAAATCGCGACCTACCATGACGAAGCTATACATCACCGCAATATTCTATCTCAGTATTCGCTCAACTTTATTGATCAGATGACCTCTATTCTTGCTGCCATGGCAATTTTGACCTATTCATTTTATACCGTCAGCGCTGATACCATCGCTAAATTTGGCAGTGACCGTCTGATTTACACGGTTCCAATGGTGCTGTATGGCGTTTTGCGCTATCTCTACCTGATCCACATTCAGGATCAGGGTGAAAATCCTTCTGAGGTGGTCATGCACGACCGGCCTCTGCAGGTAAACCTTTTAATATGGGCTTTATTCGTGATTTTACTTATTCATTTTTCAAAATGAAGCCGGTTCAATTTTTTATGTAATCACCTTTTGTCTCTAATCTTTTGTCGCAAAAATGCCGATGTATAAGATAGAAGACGATAAAAGGGAGAATTGTATGCGGCGAGCTTTCATTCTGATCCTGGTGACGGCGATATTTATTTTTGCTCTCAACGGGTTTAAAACTGTTGAGCACAGGGCGGTTGAAGTTGTTGCCTGTCGCTTGGCTGGCACTGATGCATTTTTTCGTCTAGTTCCAAAAGCTTATCAGCCCGGGTTGGTTACGCTCAATGTGAAAATCTATGAAGACAAGGGAATTGCGGCACTTGGCTCGCGCAAGGTTGAACTTCTGCAACTGCCAGAACAGGGGATTGTATTCCGGGTTCCACTGACAGGGAACTTAAGTATACATCGGACTTATAAAGTTCTTGTTGCTCTGCCGGGCAATGATGCGAAAACTGTTACTCTGACCTGGGCAAATGTAGCAGTACAGCCAAATAGTTCATCAGGCTTCTTTTCTCGTGATTTTAATCCGATTGATGAAATGTCAGAAGTTCGCAATCAGTTCAGAATTGCCGGAATTCGCACCAGTCTGCACTGAAGTCTAATACTATCTTGTTAAGACCTTAATTGAATCTTGCACTGATCGCATGGCGGGTTGCTGCTTCGATAAGGCCATTGAACAGGTTCCGACTCAACTGGTCGCCGCTGAAAGTTTCTTCAGGGTGCCATTGCACGCCAATATAAAAGCGGTCTATTTCACATTCGACCGCCTCGATTACACCATCGCCGGCTCTAGCGCAGCAGATGAAGCCTTGCGGTATTTCCTTGATAGCCTGATGATGAAACGAGTTGGTGAAAACTTCATTAGTATCCTTTAATACAGATGCGAGTTTTGAGCCACTCTCTATTTTAAGCTGGTGCGAAACTGCCCAGCGCGGAGCTTTTTGCGAATGTTGTACCCGTGCGATGCCGCCAAGATCCTGATGTACTTTGCCGCCCAGTGCGATGGCAATAACCTGACAGCCTCGACAGATGCCGAGAACAGGCATTTTATGCTGTTCATAAGCTACCTTTGCCAGTTTTAATTCGAATTCGTCACGAAAAGGGTTGACCAGATCGAGAGCCACTGCCGGATCTTCGTTTTGATAGCGGGGATGAACATCTTCGCCGCCGGGCAGTAGTAGTCCGTCGATCATCCCAAGATAACGATCTACAAAACCAGCCAGATCCGGTTTTTCAAATCCTGCCTGGGGAAGCGCCGGTGCTGGCAGTAATATTGGCAGGCCCCCAGCCAGCTGAACGGCATGAAAATACTTGCGTGAAACATAGGTTCTTATACGCATTTCGTTGTCGCGGACCGAAGAGTCTGAATAGGCGATGCCGATTACCGGGCGTTTGTTGCTCATGTTACCAGTTTCCTTTGCGGGATGGGTCGAGAATGTCACGTAGTTCGTCCCCAAAAACATTGAATACAATTACCAGAAAAGCTATGCAGAGCCCTGGATACGCGACCAGTTCGGGACGGCGCAACATGTAGTCTTTTGCTGATGCTACCATGCCGCCCCAGGTTGGCAGGGAAGGGTCAACGCCGAGCCCAAGAAAGCTCAAGCTGGCCTCAGATAGCACGGCAGTTGCTATGCCCATGGTAAAAATTACGGTTATCAATGGAAGACAGTTGGGCAAAATGTGGGTGAGCACTATGCGCAGGTGACTGGCGCCAAGAGTGCGGGCTGCTATTACATATTCGGCTGACCGTAATTCTAGCGCGGCTGAGCGAATGATGCGCGCCATTTCTGCCCAGCCGACAATGGCCAGGGCAAAGACAACTGTTTTTATACCGCTGCCCATTACCATGGAAACAGCTATTGCCAGTAGCAAGCTGGGAAAGGCCAGAAACATATCGACAATGCGCATGAGAAACCAGTCAAGCCAGCCCCCCGCATAGCCCGCAGCAAGTCCGACTGCCAACCCGATAAATAGTGCCGAAAGCCGAGCTGAAAAACCGATAATCAAAGACAGTCGGGCGCCATAGATCAGTCGTGAATATACACACTGGCCTAGTTGATCGCAGCCAAGCGGAAAGCCTTCTTCCTGACTGAGGCGGCGTAGCGGGTCTGTTTCCATGGGGTCGTTTGTCGCCAGTATAGGAGCAAAAATGGCAACCATAAATACCAGAATGATTCCAATAAAACTCAGCCAGCCGACAAAAGTCAGATTGCGCAGAAATGTTTTCATCGTGCGGTTTTCCCCAGCATTTCGTCGCGAATTTTCGGGTTAATCCAGGCATATAGAAGATCAACGACAAGGTTTACCAGGATAAAGACCAGAGCACCCAGAAGCACAATGCCCTGAATTACCGGATAATCGCGCTGTAGAATCGCATCCATGGCAAAACGTCCGATGCCAGGCAGGTCAAAGATTGTCTCAACAATTACAGAACCATTGAGATAGCTCGAAAGGTCGAGACCGATAACAGTAATTACCGGAATCAGCGCATTAACCAGGCCGTGTTTAAAGAGAATACGTGCCGGGCTGAGGCCTTTGGCTCGTGCTGTTCTGATGAAATCCTGATTGAGCACTTCAATCATACTGCTGCGAACAATGCGGGCCAGAAAAGCGGCCGATCTTATGCCAAGCGTGAATGCTGGCAGAATGAAAGGCATCAATGTATTATCAGCTCTGAAGCCAGAGGTCGGAAACCATCTGAATTTTACGGCAAACACATAGAGAAAAACCAGGCCTGACAAAAAGACGGGTATGCTGATACCGGTGACCGAAAAAACTGTGCAGACGCGGTCAAGCCAGCGTCCCTGGGTTATGGCACTGATAATACCGGCCAGGATGCCGAGCACGATTGAAAAAGTCATGGCGATAGCCGCGAGTTTGAGCGTGTAGGGAAGCTTTTCGATAACCGATTCTAGAACCGGTTTTCCGGAAACCGCAGAATCTCCAAGATTACCGTGGTAAATGCGGCTCAGGTATGAAGAAAACCGCTGATATAGCGGCTGGTTTAATCCCATTTCTTCTGAAATGCGCGCGAGTGTGGCCGCATCGGCGCGCGGTCCGGCAATTGTCTGCGCCGGGTCGCCAGGAATCATGTAGAGTACAATGAACGCGATCAAAAGAATACCAATAAGAACTGGTATGGTGGCCGAGAGTCTTCTGATCGTGAATTCAAGCATCTAGTCGTTAACTGTCAGCGTCAGCGCATTGTCGCAGAAAAACATTGGCGTAAAATCCATGTTGTTTACTTTGGAACTGGTAAGATAACTTTCACTGGCATGCCAGAGATAGATCCAGGGCGCGTGTTCAGCAACTTTGCGGTTGATGCGGTCGTAAGCCTCGGCGCGGCGCGCGTTATCCTGAATCTTAACGGATTCTTCGATCATGTGATCGATATCGTCGTTTTTAAACCTGGCGCGATTGCCGCCGGCACCCCAGTTGCTTGAATGAAACAGGGGGAACAGAAAGTTCTCGCCATCGGGGTAATCACCAAACCAGCTCATATAAAAGGCTGGTGCTTCGCCTTTGCTGACCGCGTCTTTGAGCGCGCTCCATTCCATCGGCTTGAGATTTATGACAACCCCGTGCTTTTTAAACTCACCCTGCAGCAGACGGGTAATTTCGAAAGCTGATTGAGCTGAACGCTGGTAAAGATCAAAGGTCAGGGGTTTTGATATAGAATAGCCGGCTTCTTTTAACAAACGCTTTGCTTCTTCAGGGTTGTATTCGAGGCCGTTCTGGTCTTTGTTGTAACCACTGATGCCTGGCGGAATGCTTCCATTTGCCGGAATTGCACGGCCCTGATAGACTGCTTTGATGATTTTTTCGCGGTCAACCAGCATATTGAGAGCTCTACGCACTCTTGCATCATCGAAGGGTGCGACCTGATTGTTAAAGCCTACATAAAAAACGTTAAGAGATGGAACATCTGTAATTCTCGAAGAAAAGTCCGGATCAGCTTTGAAACGCTCGTAGTTAGCGGGATAAAGCTGCAGCATGTCGAGGTTGCCGCTTTCGAATTCCATTTCGGCTTTCATGTTTTCCGGAATAATGCGAATATCCATGCTGGCCAGATGTGGTTTCTGTCCATGATAGTTTTTATTGGCGGTAAGCTTGACGAAACTGTCGCGGACGCGGTCGGTGATTTTAAAAGGCCCGGTGCCGGCAGGTTTTTCGAAAAAACTGCGGTCAGCTATTTCGTGTGCATTGCCAGAGGGGAGAATGTAGCAGGCAGGCATGCTCAAAAGGCTCATGAACGGTGCAAACGGTGCGATAAGTTTGATAGAGACTGTATAGTCGTCAAGAGCGGTAATGCCGGATACTGTGCTGGCTTCGCCGCGCAGGCATTCGGCGGCGCCTTCTACTTTTTCGAGCACCCAGGTTCGGGGTGAGCCGACTGTCGGGTCGAGTATGCGATTGAGTGAATAGACGACGTCGCTCGCAGTCATGACCTGGCCGTTGTGAAAAAAAACATTTTGTTTGAGGCGGAAGACAAACTCTTTGCCGTCGGCTGCAACTGTCCATGAATCGGCAAGATTGCCGACCAGCTTCATTTTTTCGTCGTAACGAACCAGACCATCAAAGATTTTGGCCTGAATGCTGGCTTCGTTGACATCGACTCCGCGCGCCGGGTCAAGGTTTGATGGTTCCGAAGACAGATAGCCGGAAAATACGCCTTTATAGCTCGAAGGGTTGGTTTCGGCTGGCGAATTAAACAGCAGACTGGCTGTTAAAAACATTACACAGACAAAAGCTGTCGAAAAGAGAAAACGTTTCATGTTGCCACCTTGGTATAATTTTATCTCTTCTCTATTAATCGGCAAGTCATGGTTGCACCTTTAATTCTGCATAAAGTTCGTTTCCATTAATCTCGAGAACAGCCACAGATGCCGGAAGTCCGGCGCGCGGCAATGTTGGGCTGCCTGGGTTGATAACCAGCAGGCCGCCTTCATCATTAATTAGCGAGATGTGGGTATGCCCGTAAACCATCACCCGGCTTTGAGAACTCAAAGCCTGTCTGGCAACCGGGGCGCGATGCGCGGCAGTTAGCAGGCCGCAGCCTATTTCAACAGAGATGGTCTCTGGAGTAGAAAATTCCCTCATATCGCAATTGCCACGCACTGCATAGACGGGGGCTATGGCCTTGAGCGCATGTAGATACTCCGGTCTCTCGACGTCACCTGCGTGTATGATCATGTTGACGCCGGCAAAGGCGTTAATAATCCAATCTGGCACATCACAGGCGTTGGGATTGGTTATGTGGGTATCAGAAATTATTCCGATTTTCATAATTAATTAGTAATCTCCTGTCGAAAAGGCAGATGAAGCTTCAGCTGGTTGTGGTCTGCCGTCGCTGAGTGTATAATTTGTTCAAATGTTTGCTATACATAGCTGCTTGTCTTAATTTACGATGTTCCGGAGGATTTAACAAGATGTCAGAAACAGAAACCAATCAATCAAATCAGACAGCCGAAGCTTCTGGTGCTGGAAAGCCCCTTGGCAGTCCGGCGGCAGCGCCAACTGGTGCTTTAGTATTTCATCTCGATCAGATCCTGCAAAAGCGACTGTTGGCTACTTTTATCGATCTGGTACTGGTGGGCGTTGTTGCTGCGGTGCTGATATTTATTGCAACAATGGTTTTAGGACAATTTTTTGGTTCGCTGTTCAGCTTTTTTGTGCTCGCTGCTTCTGCCGTTATTGTTCTTGTCAAAGATATGCCATTCAAATTTGGCGAACTTGATTGTCAGAGTCCAGGCAAAAAGGCCATGAATATTAGAGTTACCGATCTTCAGGGCAACTCGATTACCCTGAAGCAGTCGATGCAGCGCAATTTCATACTTGCGATGCCTTATGTGCTCTCAGCATTGGGAAGTCTGCTCGGCGCAATTCCTCTGGGAATAGGCTTTATTGGAACTCTTTTTATCGTTATGCCACTTATGTTTATCGCTTCGATTGCGAATGTTTACGAGATCTATCGAATTTACAGCGGCGAAAGAAATCGGCGTTGGGGTGATGAACTTGCCGGTACGATTGTTGCCTGGGAATAACAGATCTGCCTGAACAGCCAAAAAAATGTTAAAATTTTGGCGGACTTGCTGTATAGTAGCAGGTAATGAATCGCAACCAATTGATATTGCTGCTTATTGCCATATTCAGCTTCCCGCTGATTTATTTATTCATTCCGGATTCGCAACCGGGCAGTCTGTCGTCGCTAGAAGGTGTAACCCTGTCGAACTTCTCGGGCCAGAAGTTCAGACTGGCCGGTCAGTTTACCGAAAAGCCTCTGTTGTTGGTTTTCTGGTCGGTGACTTGCGGCACCTGCATTGAAGAGATACCTTTTATCATAAGACTTCACGAAGAGTTTAAAAACAAAGTGACTATTATCGGAATTCATCCGCCAGGCTATCCGGCCGCCAAAATACAGCGCTTTGTTAAGAAATTTCCGCAGCAGATACCTTACATGCTGGCTATTGACGAGCAGAGTACGTTGATCAAGAGCTATGAGATTACGGTGCTGCCTCGAACGGTTCTGGTGAACAAGCAGGGTAAGGTTCTTTATGATCATCTTGGGTATGCTCCCGAAAACGAAAAGGAGATCGAACTTGCTATCAAATCAAATTTATAAGTCAGGTTTGGTTAAGCTGTCGCTGATGATAGCCATTCTGTTCTGTGCCACATCATTGCTGGCTGACGAGCCGGCTTCTTTCTCAAAACTGCTTGCGGCCGGCCAGTCTGCGCCTATCTGCCGGCTCAATGCGACTGACGACGTTGAACACGAGTTTCCCTCTGCCGGTCACTGGAACATGATCTTTTTCTGGTCATTGTTTTGCCACTCATGTATCGAAGAGATGCCAACTGTGCAAGCTCGCCTCGCCGAACTTGGCGAAGCCGACCTCAGGCCTTTTTTTGTTTCGCTCGATACGCTGCGCATGCAGAAGGCGCTGATCAATTTCTGTAAACTTCGTGACTTCAAACACCCGGTTCTGATGGAACGGGTTGCTTCTGATTCGTTTGAGACTGCTGACAAGTGGGGAGTTGCCATGACACCTTCGGTTTTTATAGTTGCTCCCGATGGCAAAATTGCCTGGTCGCATCAGGGGCCGATGGATATCGAAAAGTTTTTTGCAGACTTTAAAGAAATGTCTCAGCAATCAGCGTCAGCGGCTTGCTCGTGTGACAACCACTGATATGTTCAAAAAGATAACGTTGATTGACGATCATCACATGGTTCTGGTGTCACAGCGTCTGGTGTTTTCTGTGATTGGCGTCTTGCTGGCTTTGACTTTTTTGTTGATGCTTTTTTTTCTGCATATCGATTTTGATCATCTGCTTGGACGAAAAGATATTGCCATGAAAGTTGGCCAGACTGCCATAACACTTGAAGAACTCAAGCACATACAGGCAATTTCGGGTGTAAAAGCTAAAAGACTTGATATTTCAGCTTTTGCATCAGATTTTTTTGAGACCCTCCTTTTTGCTGAAGGCGGTCGACGATTGGGTCTTGATCGTCGTTCCGAGTTTATCAGAAAAATCTCAGAATTTGATCAGGCTTTACAGAAAACTGATGACAAAGAGATGCTTTCTCGTGCAGTTTTTTTGATTGAAGAGCTAGGTGCTGCCGCTCGTCGCGAAATTGCCGATGCACAATACCATCCGGCTGAGCTTGAGGCGATAAAGGTCAGTGTGCCGGTGCCAATAGAGAGGCTGCATCTTAAAACTATTTTGGTCGCCAACGAAGAAGATGCTCAGCGGTTGATTACAGAGCAGGCAGAGGGCGTGTCTTTTGACGAGCTCAATGCGAGCTGGAGCTGCTCTCTTTATCGCGGCGTTGGCGGCGATATTGGCTGGAAATCGGCTGGTGATTTCCCAGAAGAAGTTTTTAACAGACTGCTTGCAGCTGAGCCGGAAGTGATTACGCATGGTTTCGGTGATGAGGCAGGAGTTCATCTGTTTGCCGTTGTCAGTCGGCCGAAGAACGATCAGGCACAGCAGATGCGGGCCGAGCATGAGCTGAAGTTGCGCGAGTTGCGCCGTCGTCGTCTGTTGAAGTATATAGTTGAGTTAAGAAACACGGTTGATTTTTGGATTAATCCGATTTTGCAGACACGCTGTCAGGTGGTGAGTCCGTCCAGCGTTGCAGATTCAAGTCAGTAAGGGAGTTAGCGATGAGCAAACAAGCGCGAAAACACTATCTGATACTGCCATCTTATCAGATCAGACTGGTGGCGTTCATGTCGCTGGTGGTATTTGTCGGGTCGATACTGCATGGTTATTTTCTTTATCAGATAACCAGCAAAAACATTCAAGAAGGTTTCTTGTCGGCGCATAACCGCCTCAGATCAACCTGGGAAATACTTAAGCCCGCAATAATTGTTACCAATAGTATGAGTTTTCTTTTGATAACTGTTTTTCTGCTGATTATTACTGTGTTTATCTCACACCGCCTTATTGGCCCGATGTTCAAGGTCGCCGGGCAGCTGCGCCGTATTTCTTCGGGAAAGCTTGATCAGTCATCGCTACGTCTGCGTGAAGGCGATGAAGGCCAAGTTTTGTGCGAGGCAGTTAATGAACTTCAGGACAAATACCGTCAGCGCTTTGTCAGATTGCGCAAGCTCAGAACTTCGATAGACCAGGAACAGCTTAGTGTTCCGCAGATAGCAACTCAGATAGAAGACATTCTCAGCGACATCGAAATCGGCAATGAAAACAACTGAAAACAAAAATAAGCCCGCCTTGCTTCTGTCATTGCTTGGTTTGTTCGCAAGTCACAGTAGGAGGCGAAGGCATGAGCGCCTCATGATAGAGCTTGATCCGGCGCTCCATCGGCTCACCGACACTTTTTGTATAATGCTATTACTGATTTGCCTGCCAGCCATGGCTGCGGCGCAGGTGCAGAGCAAGGATCACCAGAAACTCGCCGAAGAAGCAGGCTGTTTTGTTTGCCATTATATGCCGCCAGATATCGCTTCGGGTGCCCGCTCCGGCACAGTGCCGCAGGTAGATCCTCGGCTTAAGCGCGGCGCCGGGCAATGGTGCGTAAATTGCCATTCAATGGAAGCTATGACTTTGCACCCGACCGGCATCAAGGTTGAGGCAAACACCGATTTGCCACTTGAAGACGGCCAATATATGAGTTGTTTAACCTGTCATTCGCCGCATGCTGCTGCGCTGGCCTCGCAGCCATGGGCACCGCTGGCGATCAGTCCTGCTATTAATGATAAGTTTAGCACCTATTTGCTCAATAGTCCGAATAATGAAGGCCAACTCTGCTCAAAATGCCATGCCGATGGCACCGATGTGTTCAGCGGTAGCCTGCACAGCCCGAAAGCCTTTGATAATAGAAACTTTGCCGGATCAGAGGCGTGCAAGGCCTGCCATCTTGATATTTACGACCAATGGAAAATCACGCCGCACGCCCGCATGACCCGGAGATTCAGGCACATTGAAAACCAGGCTGAAATACCGGTCGAAGAGCTCGGCGTGCCGCGTGAAAAGATTGCCTGGGTGCTGGGTTCGCACTATGTGCATCGCTTTGTTGCTGAGGCCAGCGGCACTCTTGTTGTGTTGCCCAAAATCTGGAATATCAACGAAAAGAAGTGGCTCCCAGTAACCGATTACGGCTGGCGCTCGCGTAATTGGCTCAAGCAATGCGCCGGTTGCCATACCACTGGCTTTTCTGCCGAAAATGACAGTTTTGCCGAGGCTGGAGTAGGTTGTGAAGCCTGCCACGGCCCCGGTGTTAATCACGTTCGCACCGGTTCGCCTGATTATATAATGTCGATCAAGAATCTGCCGCCGGAGCGCCAGGAAATGATCTGCATTTCATGCCATACTTCCGGCATAGATAACAGTGGGCAATATCATTTTCCAGTGGGTTATCGCCCTGGCGAGGATCTGACCAAATTTTTCTCTGGCTTGACACCAAAACCTGGTCAGTCATTCGAAAACTTCAGCGGTGACGAAACCTACGAAGACCGTCGACATCAGTGGGAATTTCTGCAGTCGCGCCTGTTTCTGGCCAGTGGTCTAACCTGCGATTACTGTCAGAATTTCCGTAACATTAAGACCGCAGATTCGGCTGAATTTCTTACTCACAACCAGTATTGCATGACCTGCCATACCGACAAACAAGAGCATCCGCCAGAGTCGCCAGGCACTGACTGCAATGTCTGCCACCAGCCGACCCGCCACCTCAACGGCAACCTTTCGGTTCACGACCATCGCTACAAATTCGATAAATAACTGCATCTAACTCAAGAGCTTGTACTGGTTGAATTAATGTGTTAAGATTTTTTCACCATGCAGGTTCTTGTTGCTTCAACTTTGCTTGCCTACGCACTGGCGACCTTTTTTCGCGTTAAGGAAAAGGTGGCTGGCCGCTCGCTGCCCTTACATGCCAACCTGTCATTCTGGCTCGGACTTGTCTGCAACGCAATTCTGGCACTTGAAATCTTTGCGTTCGACGGTATCTATCTACATTATCGAACCCTGTTCATTGTGGGCGCGCTAAGTCTGGCGCTTTGCACTGCCGCGATAGAAAGACTGCTCAAAGAAAATTTCTTCAGCATATTCACGCTGCCGGCAAGCTTTGCATTAATGCTTTGTTCTATTTTTGCCGGCGGCAAACTGTCCGGCGGGCAGTTCGCACACGGTTGGTTTGCTCTGCACATGGTGCTGGCGATACTTGGTGAATGCTTCTTCCTGATCGCCGCCGTTTCGTCGGTTACTTACCTGTTTGTCGTGCGCCGTCTCAAAAAAAAGAATCGGTTGCGCGCGGTATTTTTCTTTCCGCCGCTGGCCAGACTCGACGATCTTACCTTCAAGTTAATCGTTTTTGGCACCGCTGTTTTTGCCGCTGGTCTGGCGATAGGACTTTACGGCAATCTGAGTTACTTTGCCGGTTTTACACCAGGCGGTAAGCACATTTTTGCCGGCTTTGTGCTGGTCTTTTATCTTGCGTTGATCATCACCAGACGCCCGTTTAAATTGACCGGCAATCGCTTGGCTATGCTTGCTGTCGCAGGCTTTTTACTGTCTGTTGGTTTGATGGTCATTCCTGACAATAGTGTACACTGGCAGCCTCTGGAGACACCAGCTCAGGAGACTGTAAAATGAGATACATGCCAATTTTTGTCGATCTTTCCGGAAAGCGCGTACTGTTGTCTGGTGCTGGTCGGGTCGCCTTGCGCCGAGCCCGACAACTGCTTGCTGCTGGTGCAGAACTTACGGTAATAGCACCTCATATTAGTGAAGAATTTAGAACTTTACCAGATGTTGAGCTGGTGGAGAGAACAATACAGCCGACTGACGTCTCAACACTCTATCAGCTGGTGATTATTGCCACCGACAATGCTGCGGTTAATGCAATGATTTCTGATCAGTGCGACCGTGTGGGGGTTCTATGCAACCGCTGTGACGACTTTGCAGCGGGCAATTTTGTCTGCGGTAAAACGCTGGCGCGTGGGCCGATTATCTGCTCGACAATGGCAGGCGGCGTGCCTGAGGTAGCAAAATTTTTGAACACAAAAATCGAAAGTCTTTTGACGCCCGGGTTTGTAGAACTGGCAGCACTGCTGGCTGAACTGCGGCCAGCCATCAAGGCTTCGAATAGGCGTGAGCAGAGCGTGCGCGATTTTATTGGCTGTCTGGTCAACGATGAGACTATTACCCGTATCGAGCATGAGGGCACTGAGAAGCTGCGCGAGGAGATTTTGGCATGCCTTTAACCGTCTTCGGGCTCAACCATAAATCGGCTCCGGTTTCGGTGCGCGAAAAGCTCGCACATTTGTGCGGTCTGCCGATTCCAGATGTAGATGGTTGTGATCTTGAATCCGTGCCGGTCTATACCTGCAACCGGGTAGAAGTCTACTATGCAGGCAATCCCGCAGCGGCTCAGCAGAGCTTTGTAGCGCTCCTGGCGCAAAACAGTATTAATTATGACAATCTCTCCGAGTATTTCTATCGGTATAACGACGAAGAGGCGGTTTCACACCTGCTGTCGGTAGCTTCCGGGCTTGATTCGATGATATTGGGCGAGAACCAGATTCTGCACCAGATCAAGGAATCATATCGCCATTCGACCGAACAGGGTTTTGTCGGCAAGCAGTTGCATAGTCTGTTTCAAAAGGCGCTTGAGGTCGGTAAAAAAGTGCGCAGCGAAACTGGTATCTCTCAGAACCGCGTTTCGATTGCCTCTACTGCGGTTGAGCTTGCGCGCAGCATTTTCGGGCCGCTAAGCAATTCAATTGCCCTGGTGGTCGGCGCCGGTGAAATGGCGAGTCTGGTGGCGGTTCATCTGCGCGAAAACGGCGTAAAAAAGATGCTTTTTGTTAATCGCACCGAAGCCAGCGCTCTTGAGCTTGCCGAAAAATTCGACGGCGAGTCGCGTCCTTTTGAGCAGTTTGAAGAACTGTTGGAACGCTGTGATATTGTCATTTCCTCAACTGCTGCTCCGACTACCATTGTGAGCACGGCAATGATGCGCCAGGTTATGGCGAAGCGCAGTGAGCGTCCTATGTTTGTTGTAGATATTGCTGTTCCACGCGATTTTGAAAATGACTGTCAGGAAATCGGCAATCTTTTTCTTTACGATGTAGATGATCTGCAGAACGTGGTTAACGAAAATATGTCGCAAAGGCATGTCGAGGCTGATAAGGCACGTGCGATTGTGCAGTATGAATCATCACAGTTTCAGACATCGGTGGCCGCGTTTACTGTGGTGCCGTTAATCAGCCGGCTGCGCGAGCAGGCTGAGGCGATTCGCCAGGCTGAAATAGAGCGCTTTCTGGCGCAGCACCCGGATTTGCAGGATGAACATAAACAAGCTTTCGATCAGTGTTCGCGTGCGCTTATGGCAAAGTGGCTGCATAACCAGATCGTGGCACTAAAAAAACAGGGTTCGGCTGATATCGAGCAGCTAAGAGCAATTGGTAAAACGCTCGGGCTGGCAGACGATTGTCTGCCGCAGGCGCCACTAAGAATGCTTGGTCAGAAATCCGGAAAGCAGTAATCAATATGAAAATAAAATACGGAACGCGTGGTAGTAAGCTCGCTTTGCATCAGACTCGGCACGCAATAAGCGTGGCAAAAAGTTGCATGCCAGAATGCGAATTTGAAGAAGTCATCATAAAAACTCTTGGCGACCAGGTTACCAATATGCCGCTGTTCAAAATTGGTGGCCAGGGGCTCTTTATCAAGGAAATCGAACAGGCTCTTCTTGATGGGCGTATCGATATTGCTGTTCATAGTCTGAAAGATATGCCGCACGCCATGTCGGCGGGCTTGAGTATTCTGGCAACTGGCTGTCGCGAGGATGCCCGAGATTGTTTTGTTTCGACTCGTTATGAGTCGTTTATGTCGATGCCGGCTGATGCTGTTATTGGCACGTCAAGCCTGCGTCGGCGCTCGCAGCTGAGTCATCTGCGCCGAGATCTGCAGTTTTCTGATTTTCGCGGCAACCTTGATTCGCGCCTCAAGAAGCTTGAAGAGGGCGAAGTTGATGCGATAATTCTGGCCGCCGCCGGTCTGCATCGCTTTGGCTGGCAGCAGCAGATCAGGCACTATTTTACGATCGAAGAAATGACGCCACCAGCAGGGCAGGGGATAATCGCAATTCAGTGTCGCAGCGAAGATGTTGCCCGGCTGACTCCTGTATTTTCAACTTTTGCGGATCAGGTCGCTGCTGCACGTGCTGAGGCTGAACGCGCTTTTCTTGAGGTGCTGCAGGGTGGTTGCTCGACGCCAATGGCGGTGCATGCAGAGATTGTGGGTGACGAGCTCAAATTGCTCTCTTTCGTTGGCTCTGCCAATGGCACCGAAATTATTCGCAATTTTCATCTCGGCAAGGTTACGCAAGCTGTGGAACTCGGTCGAACTGCCGGTGAAGAAATGCTCGCTGCCGGAGCCGCCAAGCTTATTGGAGTAAAAAATGAATAAACCAAACTATCATCGGTCGGTTCGTTCGCAATCCGCGACTCACCGACACTCGGCCATCCATGGCCTTCGCGAGGAGCAGGGCGACGAAGTAATCTCATGTTCGAGAATAACCCGGGGACAATTGCTGTCATTTCGACCGAAGGGAGAAATCTCTAAATTATGAATAAACCAAATGTGTATCTGGTCGGAGCCGGGCCGGGCGATCCAGGGCTGATTACTGTGCGTGGTCTCGAACTCGTTCGCGCCGCAGATGTGCTTATTCACGACCAACTTGGCACCTCTGAGTTCCTGAGTATGGCCAAAGAGGGATGCGAATTGTTCGATGTTGGCAAGTTCGCCGGTAATCACAAGGTAACGCAGGATGCGACAAACGCTCTTCTTGTCGAGAAAGCCCGTGAAAACAAAATGGTGGTGCGTCTGAAAGGCGGCGATCCGTTTGTGTTTGGTCGTGGCGGCGAAGAGCTTTTATATCTGGCAGAGGCTGGTATTGCTGCTGAGGTGGTGCCAGGCATTACCTCGGCGATTTCGGCACCATGTTACGCCGGAATTCCGATAACTCAACGCGGTTACACCGCCAGTCTTGCGATTGTTACCGGCCACGAGGCCGAAAAAGAAGGCAGTGACATCGATTGGCCAGCGTTGGCGAAGATTGGCACAGTAGTTTTTCTGATGGGTGTTAAGAATCTTCCGACTATTGTTAAGAATCTTATTGAATGTGGGCGTAGCCCAAAAACACCGGTAGCACTGATTCAGAACGGCACTCTGCCGATACAGCGAACTGTAACCGGCACTTTGGCTGACATTGCTGAAATTGCTGAAGCTGCCGGAATAAAGCCTCCGGCAGTAACCGTGGTTGGTGAGGTCGTTACCCTGCGCGAAAAGTTGAAATGGTTCGAAAAACGTCCGCTGTTCGGCAGAACCATTGTGGTAACGCGCTCACGTCATCAGGCCAGCGCCCTGTGTACAAGTCTGCGCGAACTGGGCGCCAGAGTTATTGAGTGCCCCACCATCAGAATCATTCAGCACGGACACAACGATGCGTTTCGTGACTTTATTGCTGACTCGGCGCAGTATGAGCAGTTGGTTTTCACTTCAGTAAATGGCGTTGAAGGCTTTGTCTCGGCGTTGGTGCAACAAGGTCTGGATCTGCGTTTTCTTGGCGGGAAAAAGGTGATATGCATCGGTCCGGCAACTGCCGAAGCTTTCAGTCGGCGTGGCATAATGCCTGATTTTGTACCAGAAAGTTATGTGGCTGAGGCGTTGCTACCATATTTTGACGCATTGCCAGCTTCTGGCGTAGCGATTCTGCGGGCTGAGAAGGCGCGCGAACTACTTCCTGAGGCGCTGACAGAAAAAGGTCATCGAGTAAAGGTTGTTTCTCTATACCATACGGAGTATGAGAGACCAGATAACTGCGAGACATTAGCTGAGCTGACCGCTGGAAGAGTTGATCTGGTGACTTTTACCAGTTCGTCAACAGTTGAGGGCTTTGCGCGGGTGCTTGAAGGCAGCACAGTCAACCCGGAAACTGTGCCAGCAGCATCGATTGGCCCGATAACAACGCAGACCTGCCGTGATCTTGGCTTTAAGCTCAGGGTTGAGGCTTCTGAATTTACCATTCCCGGGCTGGTTACAGCCATGTGCGAGCATTTTGTGAAAGAGAACAAAGAGTAGAGCGATGATCAATATAAGTAAGATTTACGCCAACCATTCAACAACAGGCGACCCGTTGCGTTATGGCACAAGCCATCAGGGGCCGGTCGGTCATTCACATCATTTTCGTGGGCATCAGGCCGCAAAAACGGCGGCGGAGCGCCGTCCGGTTGTAGTCTGGAACGTTTCGAAGCGCTGCAACCTCAAATGTATTCACTGTTACGCTAATTCTGACTGTAACACAGCTCCTGATGAATTGAGTTTTGCCGAGGGACAGGTTTTGATTGATGATCTGGCGGCATTTGGCGTGCCGGCTCTGCTTTTCTCAGGCGGTGAGCCGCTGATGCGCCCGGATCTGTTTGAGCTGGCTGCTTATGCGGTGAGCAAGGGCTTGCGGCCGGTGCTGTCGACCAACGGCACGCTAATTAATGAGCAGATGGCGCTACGTATCAAGGATACTGGCTTTATCTACGCCGGAATCTCGCTCGACGGCATTGCCGAGACCAACGATCATTTTCGCGGGGTTGAAGGTGCGTTTGACAACGCCATGAAGGGTTTTCGCAACTGTGTGGCGGTTGGGCAACGCGTAGGGTTGCGTCTGACATTGACCCGGCAAAATGTGCTCGACCTCGACAAAATCTTCGACTTTCTGCTTGAAGAGAAGATTCCGAGAGCCTGTTTTTATCACCTTGTTTATTCAGGACGGGGAAAGAGCGAAGATGATCTGACACATGCCGAATCACGCCTCGCGCTCGATACTATCTGTCGTAGAACTCGCCAGGCCATTGAGTCTGGTGTGGATCTGGACATTCTCACAGTAGATAACCATGTCGATGGGCCATATATATACCTGAAACTGCTCGAAGAAGACTCGGCGCGAGCTGAAGAAGTCAAAAAACTGCTCGAATGGAACGGCGGCGGCGCTAACTCTTCTGGTGTGGGAATTGGCGATATCGATTGGTCAGGCAATGTTCACCCTGACCAGTTCTGGCAGGATAAAACCTTCGGCAACATCCGTCAGCGCAAGTTTTCAGAACTCTGGCAGGACACTTCAGATGAACTGATGGCCGGTCTCAAAAGCCGTCTGCCGCTTTTAAAGGGCAAATGCGCGACCTGCCGTTTTCTTAAAATGTGTGGTGGTTCTCTGCGCGTAAGAGCTTTTCGCGTCTACGACGATCCATGGATGCCAGACCCCGCCTGCTATCTGGCCGATTCTGAGATTCTCATGGCAATCCCATGAGATGCAAACATACTCGCACGAAGTCGTAGAAGGTGTCATCTCAGCAGGGTTGCGTTCCTATACTGTGACGCAACTGCATAAGGCCTCCATGGCCAAAAGCGAAGAGAGAGAGCTCGCTAACAAACACAGATTCCTCACCCTGTGAGCACTGCGGGATATGTGGCTCTAACGGCCAAGGTCAGCCGTAAGAGCCACCTAACGTTCGTTCGGAATGACAGCAAACATTGTCATCTCGACCGCAGGGAGAGATCTCAAGCTTCCGATTCTTTGTGGCTCTGTGCGCGATCTCCTTAGCCCTGGCTTTTGTCTGCGATAACATGAATCCCTTTCGGGATTGGTATCAGTCAGAAAATCTAAAAAGAGCTATGCTGCAGCCTTGTTTGCGTCGATATTTAGATCAGATTCGATACAAATGAGGTGGCGGGCATGCAATTTGCGGGTTTTGTGCTGGTAACTCTACTGTTTTGTGGTGGTTTCATGCTGGCGCAGGCGATATTTTTTCATCAGACCGGTCGCACATTCTGGCGCGCACTGCTGCCTGCCGGAATTCGTTACGCAATTTTGCCCAAAGACAAGGTTCACATGGATTCTTTCATGGTCATGGAAGAATACGCCGCCCTGCTTTTTCTCGGTTCCTTTTTGCTTCTACCCCTTATCGCTCTGAGCGTAATGGGCTTCATCGCTTTCTTTTAGGACGTTGTATAAGCTCTCGAAGCATTCAAAGCAGTTAGGGACGCAGTAATCAGCGAAAAGCAGAGCAAGGGCGGATCAAGAAAGCGCGAGGTCGATTTGATAACGTCGTTTAACCCTGATTGGCATATTTCGCTATTTTCCTGCGGCGCAACTGCATAAGGCCATCCATGACCAAAACTTCGTCGTTCTGCTGTTCAGTGTTCCTCGCGAAGGCCAAGTGTCGGTGAGTCGCTGGAGTGCGAACGAACCGACCAATGATAAAATTGTGGTCGATTGTACCTATGTCGGAATGCTGAATTTATGCGGATTTAAAGCGTAAGACTTTACCTGTAGAGGGTGTCCGCGAAAAAATAATTGCAAAAATAAGTTGACGAAACAAAAACCTCATGCTAATTATATTTTGCACAAACACCATAGGAGGATTTGGTTTTAATGAAAAAGCTATTTGTATTGTTTCTTCTCGTTTCTCTTGTTCCTTTTACCGTAGGTTGTTCTCTCTGGGGCGGCGATGACGAAGCCGTTACTTATCCAACCTTTCTGACCGCAACTGTGATGGTTCCGGCTGCAGGTGTCGCTAATCTTCGCGGAGTCAGTTATGCTGATTTCAGCATGTATAAGCTCACCCTGAACGGCATCGTTCTTGCTGTTGACGAAGCAGCCAGCGTATTCACAACTGATCCAGTGAAACTGGTGTTCAAAGCCCTCGCTACTCAGGCTCAGGTCGACAGCGTTCAGAAGTCTACTGTTCCTTTCACAGCAGTTCTTAGCAATGGCACAGGCACAACTACTACTCTGACCATCAACCCCAGTGCAAATACCGGTGTTTTGGTTGTCGAAGTTAACACTGCTGGTGTAGTTACTGGTTTAACAGTTGGCGGAGTAGACGTTTCCGAGTATGTAGGTGTAGGCACCTTTACTGTCAGCGCAAAATTCGGCGCAACCGATCTTGGCACTTCTGCTACTACCAATGTAACTGTTGTTAACACCCTCACCCCAACTTTCATAGTTGAACTTCCTGATGCCATCACCGTTACTAACGGCGAACTGCCAGCCGGTAATGGTCTTAGTATCACCACCAAGAATGCCGCTGGCGTAACAGTTGCAATCACCGCTGCTGATTTCACAATCGCTCAGGGTGACGCTGCGAATAGAATCACTGTGACTGTAAAAGCACAGGCTGAACCAAAAGCATTGAACAATGGCACTACTTATTCAGTTAAAATTAACAATCTGAAGAACGCTGGCAAAGTTGTTGTTCCAGCAACTTTCTACTTCAAAGTTACTCTCTAATTTAAATTAGTAAAAAACTCCCCTGCGTAAGCAGGGGAGTTTTTTGTTTGTACTCTGAACGCATGTTCAGGGTTCTGGTTCGGTTCTGGGTTCTGGGGACACCTTACTTAACTATTGCGAATTATTGTTAAAACAGCTATCATTTTTTTATGGCAAGAATAGCAAGGTTGGTAATACCCAGCATACCTCATCACATAACTCAGCGCGGCAATCGCCGACAGAGGGTCTTTTTTTCTGATGACGACTACAATCACTACTTAGCTTTGCTCGCCGAGTGGTGTAAAAAGTTTTCCGTAGAAATCTGGGCATATTGCCTGATGCCAAACCATGTGCATCTTATTGCGGTTCCTTCTGATCAGCAATGCCTTCAGAAAGGAATCGCTGAGGCTCATCGCCGTTATAGCAGAATGATTAATTTTCGGGAAAATTGGCGTGGGCACCTTTGGCAGGGTCGCTTTGCATCATACCCAATGGATGATGTGCATTTGTTGCATGCCGCTCGCTATATAGAGTTGAACCCAGTTCGGGCTGGCCTGGTCAAAAAACCGGAAGATTATTGCTTCAGCAGTGCAAAGGCTCATTTAACCGGAATAGATGACGTGCTGGTGAAGACTCTTCCGCTTCTGAAAAGAATTAGTATCTGGTCCGACTTTCTTGAGGTTTCCATTGCGGCAGACACGCAACAGAAACTGCAAAAACATGAGAGAACAGGAAGGCCGCTTGGCAGCGATGAATTTATAAGCGATCTTGAGACAATTACCGGGCGAGTTTTGACCCCCAAAAAACCAGGACCGCCTAAGACTCAAGTTTTGCTAGTTAAGTAAGGTGTCCCCCGATCCTCCCCCGATCCCTGTCTTGTAATGATAATTAGCACTTGTTGTCTTTGAGCGGCTGTGATATTATTTTGCGCATGAATAGACAAGCATTTTCTTTGATTGAGTTGTTGATCGTCGTTACCATCATCGCGGTGCTGGTGGGCGTGGCTTTGCCCTATTACCAGGATTACGTCAAAGAGACGCGCCTTACCAAAGCCAAACATGAGCTTGATATTATTAAACAGGCTCTAGTTAAGCACGATACCTTTGAAGAGCGCCCCTATGTCGCGAGTGATCCGCGTATTCTTCTGGGTAGATACCTGCAGGATCTGCCGCGTGACCCGTGGGGCCGTGATTACGAAGTCGACTGGCTCAAAGGACAGGTTCGCACGCTTGGCCCCGATCACTCACTCGATCGTGATGACATTATCGTTGATTACAAGCCGCCTTTGGCACTGCAGAAAGCAACCTGGGTCGATACTGACAATAACCGCCAGGTCAGCGGTGGCGATTACCTCAGACTAGAATTCTCAAGGTTTTTGAATGCTTCAGGAACTGCTGGGATCGACTATGGCATATCTTCCGCTGCTGCTTGTGACCTTTGGTTCTCTGAAGACGTTGTGATTGGCACTCTTATCGCAACCGGCGTGCCGACAACGTATTCCACTGAGTTGCTGATTGAGTTTAACAACACAGCCAGCGATACAGCATTGAGCCTTGGCTCTTCAACTGTTGGTATCGCGTTTTTTAACGACGCGATCAAAGACTACTCCGATCGATTCGCCAATGGCACAAAAAATGAATACCCTGGCGTAGAAGTAATAATCAAGGCAAACTGAGTTATGGCTAAAAACAAGATGCGCAGAAACCCGGTAGTTCAGGGGCAGTCGAGCGTTGGCAATACCGCGTCCGCATCACTGTTCGAACCGATCGAAGTATGGCTTCACCAACTGTTTCGTAAAAGACCGAATGAGGCACGCGCTGATCTGTCGATAACTGACTGGATCGTCTATGTCGGTATTCTTCTAGTTGTGCTGATCATGCCGTTTCTATACAGCCGTGCCACGACTGAAAATTTTCTGACTCCTAAAGAGTTTTTCTCTAAAATTGCGATTGTGCTGCTCGCCGGCGTTTACTGCACCCGCATCTTCACCCGGCGCCGCATCGTGCTGGCACGCACCAGCATGGATCTGCCGCTGGCACTTTTTTTTGGATTCGCCACCTTCTCGGTGCTCTGGAATTATAACATGCCCTCGGCGGTTCGCGATCTGCGCGGAGCTTTCAGTATTCTGCTGCTGTTTCCGCTTGTGGTAAACGTAGTGCGTAGTCGCTGGCAGGTTGAGCTCATCCTTTGGGTTGTTATCTTCACCGGCATTGCCACCTCAAGCATCGGCATCATGGAAACCTATAACTTCTACTTTAAATTCGATGCGCAGAACCTGGTTCAGTTCGTCAGGGCCGATGTCGAGGCAGGAAAGATTGATCCTAACGGTTCCTATTTGCCGCTGTTTCCGCAACTTGCCAACCCCGACAGGTCTATGGGATCTGTCGTTTCGACTTTTGGTAACCGCAACTATCTGGGCACTTTTGCCATGTTTACAGCGTTTCTGCCGCTGGCGTTCTTTTTCTACTACCGCAGCTTCGCCATGAAAATTGTTTCGCTGATTCTTTATGCCTGGATGCTGTATGGTCTCTACGTGACGCGATGCCGTGCCGCTCTGATCGGTATCGCCATTGGCATTATCTACATGGTCTTAATGATCGCGCTCAACGATCGCAATGGCAAACTGATCAAGAAGCATGCACGCTTTTTTCTGATTGCGGTAGTGCTGATTTTTGCCGGACTGTTTATGGTGACTATGAAGACCATGCAGACAGACAGCGTTCTTGATAAGTTGAAATGGACTCTTACGCTTGAACGCACTGTCAGCAATACTTATGAGCGCATGTGGGTCTGGTATGCCACGATACAAGGCTATAATAAGTCCGTCGGTGGCTGGTTGTTCGGTCGCGGTTTTGGTTCATACAAGCATTTTTTCCCATATCAGGAGGCAGAAACCTATTCTGACGCGAACAAAGAAACTTTCACTCCGGTAACTTTCCGCCAGGCTCACAACGACTGGCTGCAGATAATCGCAGAATTGGGAGTTGTCGGACTGGTTTTGTTTTGTTTTCTGGTTTTCAGGTTTTTTGCCAGCATTCAGGGCGCTTTACGCCGCGAAATATTTGCCAGATCTGGCGGTGAAATGAACGGCGATCACATTCTGTTGATCGGGGTTGCTGCCGCTATGGTAGCTCAGTTGTTGGCTGCTCTGCCTGACTTTCCGTTCCATCGAATCGAAACCGCAGTTTATGCTGTGTTGTTTCTGGCTTTGGTGCCGGTTTTGACGGAGTCTGACTTTTTTCTGTCGCCCTTAGAGCGCCGACAGTTACCAATTGCCCCGGTTCTAGGTGCGGCTTTTGCTGTAATGGCTCTAGCTGGCTCTCTCGTCAGTGCCTATTATGAGCATCGCTGCTGGCAGGCTGACGAACTGGTCAGAAATGCCGATATGTATATGCGCCACACTCAGCCTGAAGCGCAGAACGCCGCAAAGTCAATGTTGTTGCAAGCTGTTGAGCTTGATCCGCTACCTGGTGATCCCTATCTGAAACTTTCACAGATCTATGAACAGCAGAAGGATGCTGAACTTGCGCTGAATTACGCAGACAAGGCTTTCAAAAATATTAATTACAATGCGCGTTCGACCTATCATTCGGTAGTTTTTCGCAAGATGCATATCTATTACCATCTTCTTACCAACCTTGCCGAGGCATACCGCTATGCGACGCAGGGGCTCGATCTGACCTGTGGCACTGCCCGTTCTATTTACTATATGTATGCCGGTAAGATTGCGCTTGATATCACCAGATATCCGATTCCAGAGGATCGGCGCACCGAACTGACGGCCCAGGCCGAAACCTATCTGACGCGCGCACTTAAATTTGAAGGTTTTGAACTGCAGGCGCAAGCCTCTTTGGCGGTGATCAAGGCTGGTCAGCAGAAATGGTCGGAAGCATTGACGTATGCGGCCAGCGTATCTGCGCAGGTAGCCGATCGCGACCCGACCATGCTTAATATTATGGGAATCGCCGCATCAAATCTTGGCGACCAGGCTCTCGCGGAGAAGTCTCTGACCAAGGCCCTCGAACTGAATCCTGACAATATTGTGTTTAAGCGCGATCTAGGAGTGGTCTATATTAGAGAACAGCGTCTTGACATGGCCAGACCGCATCTGGAAGACGTGGCTCTGTCATCTACTGTTCCGCCCGAAATCAAGCAGCACGCTCTGTCGCTGATTGCTTCTGTTACCGCGGCCGAAATTGGCATGGTGCAGAACCTTGTTAAAGCCGGCCAGGAAGTTCAGGCGCAGCAGATTCTTATGCGTCTTCACGGCGCGCGTACGGTTAGTTTGGAGCAGCGGGAGTGGGCCGAATCAATGCTTATCAAACTCAATAAGCTGCCAGCCGAAGAGCCTGTAGCGCCGTCAATACAGCCGCTGCAGCAGCAGCTGCCAAATGCTGTTGTCGATGGTATTCCAGTTACTGTGCCCCAGCCGCAGTTGCCTAACGCAGTTATAGAAGGTGTTCCGGTTGTTCTTCCGAATGCTCCGCAGCAGAGCGTTGGGACACAGGCGCCGCCAGTTACTGCAGTCACAGAACCCTGAAAAAGACAAGGAAAGTTATGAAAAATACACGCACATTAGTTTTTCTGGCGATAATTATCGTTGCGCTGATCAGTAGCGGGTGTTGCCAGAAAAAGGTTACTCTTCCCGAAAATATTGAATCGTTGCTCAATGACAACAGTGGCAAGGTCGTTCGCATCGGAATCTACGGTGACCCGATGGGGCTCAACCCGATTGAGCACGAGGAGTTCGAACACAGCCGGATGGTTGGCAATTTTGTGCATGCCAGCCCGCTCAGAAAGCTTGTCGATGGAAGCTTTGAACCATATCTGTTCGATTCCTTTTCGTTCAGTGCAGGTGAAAACGGCACAGTGATTTTAGAAGCAGTTTGGAAAAACAACCTCAAATGGCACGATGGAACAGCTTTCGATCCACGCGACCTTGAGTTTACTTTTCAGCAGATGCAGAACTCAAAGGTACAGAGTCCCTATGCTGATCTGGTAAAGGGTGTCGTCAGTGTTTCTTCGTTTGGTCAGGGCAAACGCACCAGAATAGTTTTTGCCAGAGATTCAAGACAGTATCTGGATCTTCTCACCGTCGCTATTTTGCCGTCACACCTGCTCAAAGATCTCGAATATTCCGAGCCCGTCCTTCCTTCAGCGTTTAAGCAAAAAGTTCCTGCTGAGCAACCAGCTTCGTATACCTGGGCGACTTATATTGACAAACCGGTTGGTCTTGGGCCATACGCCATCAAGGCGCGTGAAAAGGGCTCTTATCTGCTTCTTGAACCTAATCAGTATTTTTATGATTCGGCAGTTGCATCTCGTCCGCAGATTCTTATTCAAAGCAGTTTTAACTATCAGCAGCTGATAAGCGATTTTCGAGCAAAGCGTTATGACTGGCTGAATCTGCCTTCTATGCTGGCCGAACAGCTAGAGATGATGCAAATCGAGAACGTGCGACTTGTACGTTACCCCAATCCGGCGAGAATGCTCTGGATCTTCAACAATCGCCGGGCTCCGTTCAGTGATGCAAAATTCAGACAGGCGCTCGATCTGATTGCCGACCGAGCAAAGATAAAAAGTCAGTTTCACTCTGACGCCAACATGCTTTATCGGAACCCACTGGCAAGTGGAAGTGCTCCAACGCCAGACCAGAACGATCGGCTTTCTCTTGCCATGCAGTTGCTTAACGAAGCAGGGATTAAGGACAGTGATGGTGATGGTATCAGAGAAATTGGCGGCAAGCCTTGTCAGATGAGCATTTTGGTGAATGATGATAACCTGATTCGCCGCGTTATTGCAGAAAAAATGTCGGAAGATTTGCAGCGTGCTGGCATAAAAGCTGTAGTTGAAGCGGTATCATGGGCAGAGTTTGCGGGTGGTCGCCTGCGCACCGGTGATTTCGATACGGCTCTGCTAAGTTATCAGCTGCCCGCAGCCGGTAACTGGAGCGCTCTTCTGCACTCATCGCCTGGCATTCTCGATACTCTTAACTTTGCCGGCGTTTCCGATGAAAAGCTCGATGAGGCTCTTCATAAACTGGATTCGGTCTTTGTTGATGAGGGGACTCAGACTGCGCGCGAGCAGGTGGCTGCCTACCTCGAAGCGAACAAACCAGTGGCTTTTCTTTTGCAACCTAATGATATTGGGCTGTATCACGGCGAGTCCGGCTCTTCTGTTGCTTCGAGTGCGATCTGGGATGACGTTATGAACTGGCACTTGCTTTTCGGCTCCGAAAACTCAAAGCTGTAAGCTGAAAATGAGATTGCTTCGTTGGCTTTGCCGCCTCGCAATGACAAATCGAGATGAGCTCAGAGCTGACATATGCCTTCGGCATACCGCCTCGTTGGCTTTGCCGACTGAGTGCGAACGAACCGACCAATGACATGAAAGTTATAAGACAGGTCTATCTTGCTTAGAATCGACAACTTTTCTTTGCAGCTCAAGGGAAGCGATGGCCGTATTCTGCCGGTAATCGAGCAGGTATCGTTGTGTGTCGCAAAAGGGAGCTGCCTCGGTATTGCCGGTGAATCTGGTTCGGGCAAGTCGGTTCTGGCTATGAGTATTGCCGGTCTTCTTCCAACGGGTTCTGTGCATGCGCGCAGCGGCGTGATAGACTTTGACGGTTGCCAGATTTTATCTGCCAGTGAGGCAGAGTTGCGACAATTGCGCGGGCGCAAGGTTGGTTTCATTTTTCAGGAACCGATGACGGCGATGAATCCGCTGATGACGCTTTATGACCAGATAGTTGAGACAGTTTATGCGCATTTTCCGGCGACCAGCAGGGCGGATGCAGATGCCAGAGTTATGCTTGCTCTTGATAGAGCTGGATTTAACGAGCCACAGAAATTTCTGCACTCTTATCCGCATCAGCTCAGCGGCGGCATGCGTCAACGCGCTATGATCGCCATGGCTCTTGTTCTAGAGCCGGAGCTGATTATTGCAGACGAGCCTACTACAGCTATAGATGCGGCACTGCAGGTGCAGTTGCTCTCGGGTTTGCGCCGACAGATAGAGAAAGATGGTCGCAGCATGATTTTTATCAGTCATGATCTGGGTGTAATTCGTGCAGTTTCTGATCAACTCGCGGTTCTTTATGCCGGCTGCCTGGTTGAAAGCGGCGATGCTGTGAACATACTCGAATCCCCGGCGCATCCGTATACCGCTGATCTGGTTTCGGCGTTGCCCAGGCTGGTCAAAGAGCGCAAATTGCCGGTTTCGATTGCTGGCGTTCTGCCGGCACCGGATAAAAAACCGGCAGGTTGTGTTTACTCTGACCGTTGCCACCATGCACAGGATATTTGTCGCGAAAAACGCCCACCATTGCAGAATTTGTCGGCGAGCTGGCAGATAAGCTGCTTTTACCCGCTGCACAAAGGGCAGGTTTGATATGTCAGAACAAAAGCCGGTTCTTGAAGTAAATAATCTGAGTCGCAGCTTTGCTATCGAAAGCAGTATGCTGCAGAGCATCACTGAACGCATTCGAGGTGTTAAACCTCAGTTGTTGAAGGCTTTACATGATGTAAGTTTTTCAATTGCAGCTGGCGAGACGCTTGGGGTTCTTGGCGAAAGCGGCTCAGGAAAGTCAACTCTGGCACGGGTTTTAATGGGGATTTATGAGCCTGATTCTGGATCTGCAATGCTTTGTGGTCGAGAAATGTTTGACGTTCATGGCGCCGATCGTCTAGCAGTGCTGAAAAACATGCAGATGGTTTTTCAGGACCCCTTTGGTTCGCTTGATCCACGTATGACTGTGCGACAGATAATCTGTGAACCGCTCAAAATTCATGGCATGATGCCACAAAAGAATCTTGACTCTTTTTTAGTCAAAGCTCTGGCCGATGTCGGCCTTGAGGCTGGGGCGCTAGACATTTATCCGTCAGAATTCAGTGGTGGGCAGCGCCAGCGCATCGGCATCTGCCGTGCTCTTATGCTTAATCCTGGTCTTTTGATAGCTGATGAAGCTGTTTCTGCGCTTGATGTTTCGGTGCAGGCACAGATTCTTGAATTGCTGATTCGATTGCGCACTGAGCGTAATCTGGCGATGCTCTTTATTTCGCATGATGTAGCGGTGGTGCGCCAGATTTCTGAACGCATTATTCTGCTTTATCGCGGAAATCTGGTCGAAGAGCTTCCTGCTGATCACCTGCTTACTCATGGCTGTCACCCATACACCCGGCATCTGCTTGAGGCTGCTCTTTTTCTGCGTGAAGGGGCTCGGCTGCCAGAGTCTGGCAGCGGTATCATTCCCATGGCAAATTTTGAAGGTTGTTGTTATCGTTCAGTTTGTCCACTCTCCCAGTCAGAGTGTTTTCAGCGTCCGCCATTGCGGGAAATTGCTCCCAACCACCGTGTAGCCTGTCACTTTGCCAGACGATAAAGAGATTCGCTTCGGATTAAAATAGCAAACAAAATGACCACTTTTGTGAAACAATTGGGTTAAAGGCAGTAGATAGATATCGAAAACTATCTCCGGCTGGACAGAAAAAACTGATGAGCTGTTCGATTAAATCATTTGCAGCTAACAAATTTGACCTTGCCTGGGTTATCTGGAACTAAAAATCAAGTCCTATGCTATGCGTTTTGAAACAGACCGGGTCATGCTTCCGCCAGAAGTACGCGGCGAGATTCCGGTAATCCTTAGAACGCAAGGAATTCCTTATGAATAATAATTCTCGTTTATATTCCGAATAAGTTTCAGTTTGTATTGTTTAGCCGTTAATATAAACGACTTGATTAAATGCTCCATGAATTGTCACTAAGAGTTAAAGTTTTGCGTCAGGACAGACTGTGAACGAGTAAGGCAAACAGAGAAAAAGTTGATTCTCACAAGGTTTTAGGGAATTTCTTGGACGAATTTGCGTTAACTGGGGTACGGGTTTCGTTGACTTCCCGGTAACGCTCGTTTATAATCCATAACTTGTAATTGCAAATTTGTCTTTTGGAGGTCTTTCCATGAGCGTTGTCTGGCGACCGCCCAGGAAACTGGTGCCTTTTCTGGCGCTTTTCCTGTGTCTGGTATCGGCTTTGGTTCTCGTGGCTCAGCAGGACGAAGTTCCGGCTGCAGCTGCTTTTCAGTCTGAAATGACTGAAATTACGGCAGACGTTGTTGGTGACAATGGCGAACTTACAGCACCTGATGCTGCACCGCCTTCAACCTCAGAAACGGTCGCCGCAGACGAACAGACCGGCGAAAGCCTGAACAGCAGCGATGCAGTTGATCCGGTTCCCGGGTCGATGGCGATTCCTGAAATAAGTGAACCGCAAGCTGAACCCGCTGCTACAGTTGTTGCCCCTTCCGCGGTTCCTGTAGTTCCTGTGTTAGAGCCTATGGCCGCTGTTGAAGTTCCTGCGACTCATGCAGTTCCTGTGTCGGAACCTGTGTCGACTGCTGAAGTTACTGCGGCTCCTGTTTTAGAGCCTGCCGCGGCTGTTGGTGCTCCGGCTGAGCCTGTTTCAGCGGCTACTGCGCCTGTCGTGCCTGCTGTAGATCCAGTTTTAGAGCCTGCTGCCGCGGTTGTGGTTGCCGTAGCTGAACCGGCAAAAGAGCCCGTTCCAGCAGCGGAAGATAACGTTTATTTCGATGTGAAGCGCGCTAACGTGCTTGTTATCATTCTGACACTTATGGGATTGGTTTCCTACTTCACTTTCCATGCTCAGCGCGGCAAAGAGATGTTTATCAGACGCATCAGCGGTCTGTCGGCTCTCGAAGACGCAGTTGGCCGCGCCACTGAAATGGGTCGTGGGGTTCTTTATATTCCCGGCATCATGGATATGGACGACATTCAGACTATTGCCGGCGTTACTATCATGGGGCACGTTGCCAAAAAGACTGCCGAATATGATACGCCCTTTTTTGCGCCGATGACCAGATCGTTTGTCATGTCGGTCGCCCAGGAAATCGTTAAACAGTCATATCTCGAAATGGGGCGTCCCGATGCTTACCGCCCCGACCGCATTAACTATCTTACCGATGACCAGTTCGGTTATGTTGCCGGTGTTGGTGGTATTATGATGCGCGAAAAGCCTGCCGCGTGCTTCTATCTTGGCACTTTCTATGCAGAATCTTTGATTCTGGCGGAAACCGGTAACGCGGTCGGTGCTATTCAGATTGCTGGTACTGCTGAGCCGTCTCAGATTCCGTTCTTTGTTGCAGCCTGTGATTACACGCTGATCGGCGAAGAGCTGTTTGCGGCATCGGCATATCTTTCCAAAAACCCCAAGGAAGTTGGCTCGCTTAAAGGGCAGGACATCGTCAAGCTGCTCATTATTCTGGTGATGATCGTCGGAACCCTGCTGGTAACTATAGCTCAGACTGAATATGGCGCCGGCACCGTTTTTGCTACACTTGCCGAAAACTTTATGCGATTGCTGAAATGAGGTAGACAAAGATGCTTTTTATTAAAAGAACATTACCGCTTATTATCACCTTCATCACCGGGATTATCATGATCGTGGCGTTTTTCAGCGGCCCGGCGCTGCCATCGGTGAAGGCTCTCGAAGATACTTTCCCGAAATGGATTCAGATTATCATGTCTTTCACCATGCTTCTTGGTGCGTTCAGTCTGTTGCGTATCAATCTTAACAAGATTTCACGCAAGGTTGAAGGCTGGGGATACAGCATGACTCTCATTATCGGGTTTTTAACAATGGCCGTGCTCGGTTTTCTTTCAGGGAGCTGGCCGATGTTTGAACCTCAGGTTAATGTTGGCGATAAATACTGGCTGGTGGCCGAAGACAGCATGTCTGACAGGCATGTGACTGTTGTTGCCTCGTCACTGGACGAGGAAGGAAACTCGGTTGTCGATGTAGTAGCCGATCCAGTTGCCGGTCAGGAAGCTGCAGATGCGAAAGTGGTTGAACGCGCGCCTGCTTACCGCCTCAAGGGCACTTTTATGGCCTGGATTAACAGTGTGCAACAAGTGCTGTTCGTGGGCGTTTTCAAGTCTGCGCAGGCCACAATGTTCTCTCTGCTTGCTTTCTTCGTGGCATCAGCTTCTTTCCGCGCTTTCAGGGTTAAATCAAAGGAAGCCGGTCTGTTGATGGGCGCTGCTTTTATCGTTATGCTGGGCAACGTTCCGATCGGCAATCTGGTAAGTCGCGTGCTCGCTTACATTCCGATCATCGGACCGTCACTCGATATCGCCTTGATCAAGGAATGGATTTTGACATACCCGAGTTCAGCCGCTCAGAGCGCTATTCTTGTTGGCGCGATGCTTGGTTATATTTCAGCTTCCATGAAGATTATCTTCGGGGTAGAACGTTCTCACCTCGGTGGCGAAGGCTAAGGAGCTAACAATGGAATTCTTTATCAAATTAAAAAACCTTGACCGCCGCTGGGTATTCTTGTGTGTGGCTGCCTCGGTGGTATTACCAATGTTATTGAAGTTCGATTTTCCGGTTTTTCCCGGGAAGTCGGTAACTAACCTGTTTAAATTTGTTGAGACACTGCCGGAAGGCACCAGATGCTTTCTGTCATTCGATTATGACCCGGCCTCTGAACCTGAGCTCGGGCCATCAGCTATCGCGATTCTGGCCCATATGTTCAGAAGAAATATCAAGCCGTTGTGCGGTGCTAACTGGCCGCTCGGTGGTGAAATGGCTGAGAGCGCTCTTGACACAGCCGCAAAAATATATACTTCAACATACGACGAAATGAAAGCAGCCGGCAAGCTTGCACCAGGGTGCAAGCCCAAGCTGGTGAAGGGTGAAGACTACGTTAATCTTGGTTACAAGCCTGGCGCCGTCATTCATGTTAAAGCTCTGGTTGCCGATTTTATGGGACCGTATCCGGCCGACCGCGATGGCAACTCAACCAAAGAAATGGCTGTGTTTAAAAGCCCCGATGGTCACAAGTTTGAAATTAAAGATGTTGGCATTATCGTCAGTTTTACTGCCGGTACTGGCGGTATCGAAGCGTTTATAAACGTTGCTGGCGATCACAAACGTCCAATGGCTGCTGGGTGCACATCGGTTAACATTCCGCGTTTCATCACTTACCTGCAGACCGGCCAGCTGGTTGGTATGACTGGTGGTCTTCCTGGCGCTGCCGAGTATGAAACTCTGATTGAGTATATGGGCAAAGGTCGCGAGGGCATGGCTCCGCAGTCGATTGCACATCTGATCATCATGCTGTTCATCATCGTGGGCAATATTGCGTATATTGCCGAACAGAGAATCGCCAAGAAGAACAAGGCCTGAGGAGATAAGACACCATGACAACTTTAACGCTTTCAGTATGGGTTGGCGCATTTATAACCCTTTGTTGTTTCAGTTTTCTAATCAAGGATAATCCATTCTACAGATTTGCCGAACACCTGTTCGTCGGTGTTTCTGCGGGTTATTACTTTTCGCTGATTTCTTTTCATCAGGTTCTTAAGCCGAATCTGCTGGCCAAAATCATGCCATCACTGTTTGCCACCGGTCAGGCTGCCAGTGCGCCGCCTGAATACGCTCTGCTGGTTCCGGGTTTTCTCGGGCTTTTGATGCTTTTCAGGCTTTCTGCGAACTATTCATGGATCAGCCGCTTTACTGTCGCTTTCGTAATGGGCGTATCAACTGGTCTGGCGATTGTTTATTCGACTCAGCAGTTTCTGATTCCGCAGGTTGCCAAGGCCATCAGGCCAATAGTGGTTGCCGGCGATTACTTTCAGAGTTTCTCGAATCTGGTGCTGGTGGTTGGCTCAATCACATGCCTGTTCTACTTCTTTTTCAGTACCGAGCATCGTGGCCCAGTTTATGGCAATCTTGCCCGCGTTGGCATCTGGTTCTTGATGATCAGCTTCGGCGCATCGTTTGGCGCAACCGTTATGGGTCGTATCTCACTGCTCATCGGTCGCTTCCAGTTCCTGCTTGGTGACTGGCTTGGCATTGTTTAAGATAGGCGGGGTATTGCACTGATGGGCATGTGGACAATTCCAAAAGAGCCGGAGGAACAGCAGAAGTTTACTGCTGCCGAGCTTGATGAATTTGTGGTTGCGATTGCCGCAGCAGTGCACGCCCGCCGTATGAGTGTTCCGGTGATCATGGCACTGGAAATGGTCAAGCCGCTGTCTTTTATTGGTTACAGCAGTCTGGTCATTTTCGGGCCAATTCTTGAAATGATGTTGGACCCGGTCAAGATCGAAAAGTTTCAGGCGTTGATGGCCGATCGCAGTCGGATCGAGCATTTGATGGTCTGTATCGAAGACCTGGAAAAACCTAAAACAGAGATTAAGGAAGGTGAATCACGTGAGCAAAGGTGATATTCAAAGCATCCTGGCTACGGACTGCGGTAGTACAACTACCAAAGCGATTTTGATTGAGAAACGCGACGGCGTTTTTCGTCTGATCGTTCGCGGCGAAGCGCCAACAACCGTAGAAGCACCAGTCGAAGACGTTACTCAGGGCGTGCTCAATGCCGTTTCAGAAGTTCAGGAACTGGCAGGTCGTCAGATTCTTACCGATGATGGCAGGGCAATTATCAAACCAGTCACCGATGGCAAGGGCGTCGATCTTTATGTTTCGACCAGTTCTGCCGGCGGTGGTCTGCAGATGATGGTTGCCGGTGTGGTTAAGACCATGTCCGGTGAATCAGCAACGCGAGCTGCGCTTGGCGCTGGCGCGATTGTTATGGACGTTCTTGCAACTAACGATGGCCGTCTTCCCTACCAGAAAATTCAACGCATCAGGCATTTGCGGCCTGATATGATTCTATTGTCCGGCGGCGTCGATGGCGGCACTACTTCGCACGTTGTCGAGCTGGCCGAAATCATTGCGGCAGCAAACCCCAAGGCCCGCCTTGGTGTAGGCTATGAGCTTCCGGTGCTTTATGCTGGCAACAACCAGGCTCAGCAGATGGTTAAAGATTGTCTGGCCGATAAAGTCGCACTGGATATCACTGACAATCTCAGGCCTACTCTCGAAAGAGAGAACCTGATGCCTACCAGGCAGAAGATTCAGTATCTGTTTCTTGAACATGTCATGAGCCATGCGCCAGGTTATCCGCATCTTATGGAACTTACCGACGAAGACATCATGCCAACGCCAGGTGCGGTCGGTGATATTATGCAGTTGATCAGCAAGCGCATGGGAATTACCGTTGTTGGTGCCGATATCGGTGGAGCCACTACTGACGTGTTCAGTGTTTTTCAAGGTATTTACAATAAGTCAGTTTCGGCTAACTATGGGATGAGTTATTCGATCAGCAACGTTTTTGCTGAGGCCGGTCTCGATAACATCATGCGCTGGGTGCCCTTCGATATGGATGAGCATGACCTGCGCAACCGTGTTAAGAACAAGATGATCCGCCCGACAACTATTCCGTCTCTTCTTGAAGAGCTGATGTTTGAGCAGGCCTGTGCCCGCGAAGCGCTGCGCCTGTCTTTTGATCAGCATCGTTCTCTTGCTGTCGGTCTTAAGGGCATTCAGCAGGAAAGAACTATTGGCGACGCGTTTGAGCAGTCGGAGACCGGACAGACTCTGGTAAACCTGAAAGATCTCAACATGCTCATTGGTTCGGGCGGTGTTCTCTCGCACGCTCCGCGCCGTCAGCAGGCTGCAATGATGCTTATCGACTCTTTCCTGCCCGAGGGAATTACGCAGTTGACTGTCGACTCAATCTTTATGATGCCGCAGCTCGGTGTTCTCGCAAAAGTTCACGAAGAAGCTGCTCTTAGTGTATTTGAGCGTGACTGTCTGATTTATCTTGGCACCTGTGTGGCACCTGTTGGGAAAGTTAAGAGCGGTGAGGCTGTGCTCGATTTTACACTCACAAAAGCTAATGGCGAAAAAATCAGTCAGACTCTCCATGGTGGCGAGCTTACTGTTGTTAAGTTGCCGGTAGGTGAGACTGCCAAGTTGTTTGTTAAGCCAAAATGGGGCTTTGACATGGGCGCTGGTGATGGTAAAGAAATCGATGAGGTTGTTCATGGCGGCGTGGTTGGCGTGATTTTTGATACCCGTGGTCGCCCGTTTACTCTACCAAAAGACAAAACTGCGCGCGTTAATCTGGTTAAATCGTGGTATAAAGCCATGGATCTTTATCCGGGTCTGTAAGCGAAAGGACAATAATCAATGGCCAGTGCATATACCCCAGGTCTAAAAATCGTTGCAAGAACACTAGTCGAAAAAGACAGAAGATTGCCGCTTAGAGGCGATGTTCATGTTAAAAAGGGCGATCGCGTTACTGCCGAGTCGGTAGTTGCCTCGACCAATCTGCCGGGAAACGTTTATCCGGTAAATATTGCCAATATGATGGGTTGTGAAGCCCGCGAAATTACCGATTTTCTGGTTAAGAAAGTCGGCGATCTTCTTGAAAAAGACGAAATAATCGCTGAATCTCAAGGGCTTTTTGGTTTTTTTAAATCTTATGTGCGTTCGCCGATCAAGGGCACCGTTGAGAGTCTCTCAGCGGTAACCGGTCAGGCAATTCTGCGCGAACCACCGATTCCGGTCGAAGTTCTTGCTTACGTAGATGGCATCATCGACGAAGTATACCCGGAAGAAGGCGTAAAGGTTAATACCGCAGCAACCTTTATTCAGGGTATTTTCGGCATCGGTCCGGAAGTCATCGGGGAACTCAAGATGGCGGTTAAATTGCCTTCTGATATTCTCGACAAAGATAATATAACGCTTGAGCACAAGGGCAAGATAATTGTTGGCGGTTCACTGGTCACAGCTGCTGCTCTTGATCGTGCTGTCGAGCTTGGCGTTAAAGGTGTTATCATTGGTGGTTATGATGCCCACGATCTCAAGGAATTTCTTGGTTACGATCTCGGCGTTGCCATCACCGGCACCGAAGACAAAGGAATTACCCTGGTAGTTACTGAAGGCTTTGGTCGGATCAATATGGCCAAAAAGACTTTTGATCTGCTCAAGGCTGCTGAAGGTCGCAAGACATCGATCAACGGTGCAACGCAGATTCGCGCTGGCGTAATCAGGCCCGAAGTGGTCATTCCAATCGCCGATGCAAACATTTCCGATCAACGGCATGCGCCAAATAATGGCATGACTGTTGGCACCATGGTTCGTATCATCAGGCAGCCGCATTTCGGGGAAGTTGCCAAAGTAGTGTCACTGCCAGAAAAGCCGGTTATCATACAATCTGAAGCCAAGGTGCGTGTTGTCGAAATCGAGACTCTTTCGAATGGCGAAAGAATGATGCTACCACGCGCAAACGTGGAAATAATCGAAGAATAAAGACATGACAGAGAAATACACAGATATCGATCCAGAACAGCTGAAGAAGGAAGTCAAGGAAGAGCTCATCAAGCGAGAAATTCTGATGGGTCTCGAAGAAGACGAAATTGATCTTTTTGAGCTATTCAGGGTGTTGGTGAAGCATTGGAAGCTGGTCATTGTCATGCCTTTCGTGATTGCAGTTTTCGTGGCATTGTACAGCCTGACGCTGCCTAATCACTTTAAGGCGAGTTCTACGATTTTTGTGCACTCCAGCAGCAAACTCGGCGCTTTGAGCAGTTTGCCGTTTGCCGGCATGATACCTGGACTTAGCGGCGGCGGTGGTGGGGCTGAATATCTTATGGCATATCTGAAAAGCCGCACCATGAGCGCTCGCATCATTAATCGTTTTGGCATTGCCACCAACCCGGCTATAGTTGGCGAGAGTCCAGAAGAAGATGTCAAATATGACGATATTCTTAAGATCGTCGATCGTATTGTCTCTGTTGATAAAGATAAGGACGGGTTGATAACGATTTCTGCTGAAACCATGGTGCCAGAGGTTTCGGCCGAAATTGCGATGGCTTATGTTGATTACCTAAGCAGTTTTGCCCGTGGCCCGCAGAAAGAAAAACGTGTATTTGTCGAGCAGCAGCTTGAAAAAATCAGCAAGGAACTTGAAACGTCCGAAGATCAATTCAAGGTTTTTCAGGATAAACACCAGCTGTTCGCACTAGAAAAGCAGGCAAGCTCGGTAATTGAAAAACTTGCCCGTCTTGAAGCAGAAAAGATTGAAGCATCGGTTTCGCTGCAGATGCAGGAAAGTCTGCTCAAATCTTCAGGCAGCGTGCCCGAACTGGTGAAAGTTGAAGGCCAGAAGGTTGCTGAAGAGGCAAAAATAGCCGCTCTCGCCAAAGAAATCACTATTACCGAAAAGGATCTGGCGCAGCTACCGCAGTTGGCTCTTGAGTTTGCGAGGTTGCAGCGCGATCTCAAGGTCAAGGAAAAGGTTTTTGGTGTTCTCACCGAGCAGTATGAGATGGCTAAGATTACTGAAGCCGAAGAGGGCAGTCAGTTCGAAGTTATTGATATAGCTCGGGCTCCCGAGGTTAAATCAAAGCCTCGCCGCTCAATAATGGTAATTCTGGCTGGCTTGAGTGCTGGTGTTCTCGGTGTTTTCGCCGCGTTTCTGATCGAATTCGTCAGACGTCGTAAAGATCAGGAAGCCAAGCAGGCAGCCGCATAATTTTGTATTGTCCGTATTATTGTAGGGGTTCAACATGTTGAACCCCTACGTTTCTATATAACTGGTTTCATAAAATGACCACATTATTTTCATGGTTTAACAGTCGAATTGCCGAAACATACAGGCTGGAACCTGTCGTGTCATTGGCAGAGACTTTGAGAGATCTCGGAAAACCGGGCATCTCGCCAGTCACAACGACTGCTTCACCAGTTGTAATACTGCGGCGTCTAGGTGCTCCGCCATCACTTCTCAGCACTTTTGCTTCTCTTTCTGACTGTGAAGTTTTTCTTAAGCAAGGCGTTGAAGCGCTGGTGCCTGATCTGGAGCGCCGCGAAAAGAAACGTAAGCGCAGCACCGGCCAGTTTTATACACCTGAGAATCTGGCAGCGCGGCTGGCTGAAATGGCGGAACCAGACACTGATGGTGACATTCTTGATCCGGCGTGCGGTGACGGCAGCTTTATGATGGCCATGGCCGCATGTTTGCAGCGCCAACACTCCCTCTGTCATTGCGAGGAGTCGATGACGACGAAGCAATCTCTTGCTCTGAGCAATCCGTGTCATCTGCGGTTACGCCGCGAGCACGAGCATGAGAATAAGAGTGGTGAGAAGTTTTTAGACAGACTTTATGGTTATGATATTGATATCCAGGCTCTGTTTATCTGTCTGACCCGTTTGATTTGTGCCTTTCCGGGCTGTGGCTGGCCGGTGCTCGAAAAGCGCGACTTTCTGCTTGATCCACCAGAACGACACTTTTCGGTAATCATTGGCAATCCGCCTTATCGCGTCAATCTTGACGATGATTTTAAACTGCGCCTTTTGCAGCTTTATCAGACAGGCGAAGGCGAAAAAGATCTCTATACTTTTTTTATCGAGGGCAGTCTGCGCGCTCTTGACCGTGGTGGGCGCCTGATCATGCTCACTTCGCATACCTATCTGGTTAATCATCAATGCAGTAGAATCAGGCGTTTTATATTCGCCGACTATCATGTCCGGGCTTTGTTGATGTTGCCTGCGAGATTTTTTGCGCTGGCGCCCGGTGTTCTGCCTGTTGTATTGATAGTTGATGCCGACAAGTCGGCAGAGCCATACCAACTTGACATTTTTACAGAATATTCAGAGGCTGAAGGCTGGCGCCAGAAATACAGCGCAGCTGCGCAACTTTTTGAGGGCAGCAGTGGTTTGCGCCAGGCGATAGTTCCGGCGCAGTTGCAGCAGGTGTTTGCAGCAATGAATATCTGCAACAGGTTGGATGAGCATTATCGGGTTGGTGTAGGTATTCAGGAATCACTCAAAAGGGAAGGCAAAGTGTCGCGTTATGTCTGCGACAAGCCTTTAACAGAGTCACATCGGCCTGTTTTGCGCGGGCGCGAGCTGGTACCGTTCAAGATAAATTGGGAAGGTAAATACATCGACTATGGTTCGCACCTGGCTTATGCTGGCTGCGCGAAGACCTTCGCTAATGCCAAGATTCTTTATCAGAATATTCGCAATGAGCGGCTAAAGGTTCGGCTGGTAGCGGCTTATGATAAGGGTCGGTATTTCCCTAAAAATTCGCTTTCTTTTGTTGTGGCAAAGTCGACAGATTATTCTGAATTGTTCGTGTTGGGTCTGCTTAACAGTCTGCTGGTGAATGCCTGGTTTAGTGGAAATTTTCACAGTTTTCATATAACAGTCACGCAGACACGGCAGATCCCATTGCCACAATGTTCAAAAGCGCTTAAACAAAGCGTAGAAGATCTGGCGTCGCGCCTAATCGAAACGTCCGCAGGATCTCAAAACTGGCACAAATATATTGAGCAGCTGAATTTGCGTGTATGTGAGAGCTATCTAGGTGCAGGCGACCATTCGCAGCTGCTGATAGCGTGCGATAAATTTCTTGAACAAGCAGCAGCCTTGTGATAAACTATTGGCACTCTAGTTAGCCGAGTGCTAACTGTTTTCTGTTTATTGCAGGAAGAAAGGTCTAAATGCCCACCTACAGCTATAGATGCACCAAATGTGAAAAAACTTTCGACGTCTTTCACTCAATGATGTGCAAAGATTCACAGTTTTGCCCAGAATGTGGTGAAGATGCCACCAAGCTACTTTCTGCCAGCTCGGTAATTTTTAAGGGTTCTGGTTTTTATTCGACCGATTACCGAGACTCAGGCTACCTTGAAGCCAAAAAGAAAGATGGCAACAGCGACGCGAGTAAGCCCGCTGAGAGCAAGCCTGATGCCTCTGCTGCTCCGACTGGCACTGAGACTTCTGCCCCCGCCAAAAAGGCAGAAACTCCCGCGTCCAGCTCTACACCATCCACTCCAGCCAGTTCGGCAACTCCTGCAAAAGCTTCTCCTACCCCCCAACCTGCTTGAAGAAATACTCTGGCAAGGGTGCTCAATGAAGCTGCGATCTGTAATTTTAACGGCCGTATGGCAAGAAGTTCTTTTCGTCACTGAATAGAGCCGCAAATAGACGGGACTGGTACCGTGCCCGCGGCCTGTGTTTTTGCGTTCAATTGCTTCAAAATATTACAAAGCATAAAATATTAGCGTCTTTTGTCGATTAGAGTCTGATAATGAGCAATCAATCGAAAATTTTAATGACAGGCGCCACCGGCTTTGCCGGCAGCAATCTTTCAACCTGGTTTCTTGATCGCGGTTATCATGTAGTTGCGCCTTGCCGAAGCCAGCCGGTTGATGAACGACTTGAATTTTACAAAATTTCCCGGATAGATCGTTATACCTTCTGGGCCGATTATTTGAAAGGTGTGGATGCGGTTGTTCACCTGGCTGGTAGAGCACATCAGCTGCACGAGCGCTCAGATTCTCATTATCTTTATTGTGAAACCAATGTAGAAGGAACGGTAAATCTGGCTCTTCAGGCAGCAAGCAGCGGAGTCAGGCGATTCATATTTATCAGCAGTATCAAGGCGATGATCAGCGATGCCAGCGAGATTGCGCTTTCTGAAAAGACACTTTGCAGCCCGCTTGAGCCCTATGGCTTATCTAAGCTGAAGGCCGAAATTGAATTGCGAAAGATTAGCGCAGAGACCGGTATGCAGCTGGTCATTCTGCGTCCGCCGCTCATTTATGGCCCTGGTGTTAAGGGCAATTTTGCGAGTTTGCAGCGTCTGGTGCAGAAGTTAAGCATTTTGCCGTTGGGTGGTTTAACGAATCGCCGCAGTTTGCTTGCCGTTAAAAATTTGGCTTCAGCGGTAGAAACTGCTTTGTACAGCGATAAGGCGGTTGGGCAGACCTACCTGCTCAGTGATGGCGAAGAAGTGTCTACCAGCGAACTGGTAGCGCGCATGGCCGCAGTATTTAATCCGGCCTGTCGTATTGTAAGTTTGCCTCGCTGGGTTTGGAGACTTGGCTCTTGGTTGCCTATGGTCGCGCACAAAATGGCACGACTTAATGGTTCGCTGCCTGTTGATTCAGGGCTTTTTACCCGTGAAACCGGCTGGAGACCTGTTGTCGGCATGCAGGAACAGCTCCTGGAAATGCTTGATAGATGAGAATCTGTATTTATTCCGTTGAGGATATTCTGATTCTTGAGCCCTATATTTTTACTGATGACCATGACTTAGTCTGCTTTATGCGATCCTATTTCGTCTGACTCGAAAGTTCTCGATATTAGTGGTAATTTATCAGCATGGCACAACAACGTCGAATTTTATTAACCGGTTCTGGTGGTCAGCTGGGGTGTCAGCTGCAGATCAATTGCCCAGATGAATTTGAACTGCTGGCGAGGTCACATTCTGAGCTAGATATTACCGATGCAGACAGTTGTCGCAAAACTTTGCAAAAAGTCCGCCCTGATTGGGTGATTAATGCTGCTGCCTACACTGATGTAGAACGAGCTGAAACTGAACCTGAGCAGGCAATGCGCATTAATGCGCAAGGGGCGCGCAATCTAGCGCAAGCTGCGCTTGCGATCGGCGCACGACTATTGCATATTTCGACTGACTTCGTTTTTGATGGTCGCCTGCGTCGGCCTTATCGACCGGCTGACACACCGAACCCTATGAGCAGCTATGGTAGAAGCAAGCTGGCGGGTGAACTTGTGATCAGAGAAGCTTTTGGTGCCGATGCTCTGATTTTGCGCACTTCATGGTTATATGGTCCAACCGGCCGCAATTTTTTGACAACGATAATGTGCCTGTTGCGTGAGCAACCGGTATTAAGAATTGTTGCAGACCAGATTGGAACGCCAACCAGTGTTTTATCGTTGAGTGGCGCTATTTATGCTGCAATAAAGGCCGATGTTCGAGGTATTTATCATTGGTCAGACGCCGGCGAAACAAGCTGGTATGACTTCGCCTGCGCAATCCAGCATGAGGCTATGCAGATTGGTCTGCTCATTCAACCTCGTATAATAGAGCCAATTTCAACAGCAGATTTTCCCAGTAAGGCGCACCGACCAGAATGGTCAGTGCTCGATAAATCGTCTTTTACCGCTGTAACCTCTTTTGATCCTCGTCCATGGCAGCAGGAGTTGCCCTTAGTAATGGAAAAGCTGAATTTGATCCAGCCAGTCGCCAACTTTACCCGATGAGTAATGTGGTATACGTAGCTCTAATGGCCAAAGGGCATAAGAGCTACGTAAATTTGAAAAATATCAGTTTTGCGGTAGATTCGGTTCCCTGATTTGAGCGTTTAACGACGTAAAACGATAGGTCTATAGCCCTAAATTCCAGCTGGTTTTTTGCAGCTTTTGCATCAATTTGCTGATACCGTAACGCCAGTAACTGAAATTCAAGACCTGATCTGGGATTTCATAACAGCCAAGTATTTTTTCTGCTAGCAATGACGCTTGAAAAACGTTCGTGATATCAAAATCTTCTGTGTTCAGCAGCAGGTCTATGGTTTCCACTCGAAGAGATTTTTTTTGAGGATTTTGTTGCCTGTATTTGTTGTCAGCCCTTAAGCTTGAATTAATAAACTTTTTAAGCGTAGCAGTCTGTCCATATTTTTCAGCCAGATCGGAAAGTGTTTTCAGATTACTTTCATACAAAGCATTGTTGATGCTGATTTCATTGAGTATTCTATTAAACATGGCGCCCATGTTTATCTGATTGCGGACACTGCTGTTCTTTTCAGAAAAAATAATTAGCGATTCAAGTAATGCTGCCGTTAAAGTTCCTTTAAGCATTCCGAAACTGTTGCTATGGTCTGGCGAAGATAAGTATTCTTTTACAAACGTTTGACTTGGAATGGAATTCTCATTTCCGCCTACAGAAGACGTTCCATTGCTGGCTGCCGATGCGCCATTAATACTGAAAGGTCGAGAAGACATAAGATAGAAATCGGTGATATCAGCCAAGTTGAGAGATGAAAGCACATCTGGGCACATTGATCTGAAAATTTTGCCATCACGTTTTTTGATTGTATCGAGCAGTTGTTTGGAGACCAGTGAATTGTAAATACATGGTCCTAGACTATAACTAAGTCTTAGGCTGACAATAAGTTTTAATGCTTCTTTACCGTTAACCTTCAAAAGGTTATTCAATCTCGGCAAAACCAGGCGATTTCGCATGTTGACTTCAGGGTAATCAGGCCATGTGTATTCCGCTTTTCGCCATGACAGTACTGGCGTGTTGTGTTTTATTAGAACGTCCACGGCATTTCTGATAGCTGAAGGCAGAAACCCGTCATCGTCACCAATCACGGTCACATAATCTGCGTCAGTATTGTCGAGCGCAAATTCCCAGTTATCTGACATTGAAAGCCTTCTACCAGGGTTATGATAAGAGATTCTGGGGTCAGCAATACCTTGTATGAAATCTTTCGTGCCATCATTACTGAAATTATCACATACAAGTATTTGAAGATTCTCATACTCCTGCTCCAAACATGTTTCTATTGTGTATTTCAGCGTTCCTATTCGCTCTCTAGTTGGAATAATGATGCATACAACAGGTTGTTCATTGGTTCTATTCATTGTTTTACAGTTTGTTCAGTTCAAATATAGCGCAGCCAAAGTGACAGGCAAAATTCTGTGCAATATTCTGCGGCGATGTAGTTAAATCTGAACGCAGATTTCCATGGTCATCCACATATGAGAAGCTTGAGATCTCGTAGTCCTTTTGCAGGTGCTCAAAGAGATAACTGGTTGAAAACACTCGGTGGGCGTTAAATTCAATTCTCTGAGGTCCGATTGGCAGGCCGAGGTAAACTTTGCCGCCAGTTTTGCAGATTCTGTGCAGATTTTCCAGGCCCTTGCGAAATCCTTCCGGGTCGATTGGGTCGCCATAACGCCCTAGACCAAAATGTTCAAGAGCATGTAGACACGATACGGAGTCGCTGTAATCATGCCATTCTGATGGCAGTGGCTCCATGAAGTCGAGTTGTTGAAACTTTATGTTACTGATTTTAACCTGATTGGGTCTGATGTCAAAAACTTCAATTTCGCGAAATGACGCAACATGTGCGACAAATCCATCTATGCGTGAACCGATATCGACATGGCGCTGCGGCTTGTTGTTGAATATTTTCTGGGCAACCAGAAGGTCCTGATGAAAATAGTGTCCTTTTGCCGAACCGGACTGTTCATATCTGTCACTGAGACATGGGTAATAGGTTAAATTAGTAAAATCTGTATCAAGCATATTTTTGAAAATGTTTAGCTCAGTAAAAAAGTCGGGAATGGCTCGAAATGCATTTACTGTTTTGACCGGGTCGAAACCAAAGTTCGCAAATGTGGCACGAATTCTTCGCAAGCAATGTCTGGTTTTCTCTGATAACGTGTTAAACATTTCTATCTCTCTAATTTAGTAGCAAGACAATGCCAGCCGAAACAACATAGATCGAAGGCTTTCGGTGGTTTTTGCCCACGAATTTTGAAGAAAATTATACCTATAAGGCTAATTAAAAAGGCCAGAGGCCAGAGCATTTCTCCATATTTTTTTGAAACCGTTCCAAGTCTTGCTATTTCCTGATGACAAAAATCGAACCAGTCACCGTTGGGTGTAAGTTCTTCAGTTTTAAATCCAAGCTTGGTAAGGTGATGCTCATACCAGTATTTGCTGAAGCCTGAACAAAAGTGATAAGGAGCAAAATGTACAAGTGAAGTGAAAGGCGCAGTTAGAATAAGTTTGCCGCCTGGCTTGAGCAATCTGTAGAATTCTTTCAATGCAAGTGTTGGCTCAGGTACGTGCTCAAGAACTTCGCTGCATAATATGGCGTCATAAGAATTGTCTGGCTCCGGGATGCTTGTTATGTCGCATATTATATCGATATTACTGGTGTCCCAGGTGCCGGTGTGTAGCCCTTGTCCATCGCCATTTCCTTCATATTGCCCAAAATCCTGAGAGACATATTTCAGGTGAGAGCAGAGTTTCTTGTTTTTTAGCTGGCCAGCTCCTGCGTCCAGAATTTTAATTCCGTCCGGAAGATGAGTAAGAGTTTTTGTCAGCCATTGATTGCGCCATTCTTCATTGAAGTCTCTGTATATCATTTTTTTTAGTTTATTCAGCATATTATACTCTAATAATGTTTAGGCATTTCAGGCAAGTCTGATTTTAAATCCAGGGATAAAGGGTCTTAGTTCATTTGAGGCAATTGCAGATACTAATGTTGCACATCCACCTGCAGCGGCAAAAAAAACAATATCAAAAGATACGTGCGAACTGACTGGCTTTAGTGTCCAGAATAATACGATGACAGCGGCTGCGGCTGCAAATGGCTTAAGAAGGTCATCGACAAACCATTTCGATTTTTCTTTGGTAAATATGACCTTGAACATGAAGTGAGATGCAATGAATACATAACTGGCATTTAATATTACCCACACCCATGCCGCGCCAATCGGACCAAAAATTGGTATTACCAACAATATCGCCGGTACCAGCAGAATTACTGCGATAAGATTAACCTTGGCGGCAAAACTTGACCAGCCATGAGCCAGTTGCAGCATATATGGCATAGTCATGAAGCCGTTAAACATTGTTCCCAGAGTCATGATTTTTAGCAAATATGCAATATTTGATCCCAATTCTTCGTTTCCTGTCCATATTACTATCAGTCTTTCGCCAAAGCAAAAAATCAGGCAAGACGCAGTGCCAACAATTACCGACACCAGCTGTGATCCACGATGAAAAATTTTCCTGGTTTGCTCAAAATCTCCTGAGCTTTGCATTTCAGTAAGTTTGGGATAGTGAGCTTGCGTAATCGGCCCAACTAGTATCAGCAAGGAATTCGCAACAGTAGCGGCCAGATTGTATTGTCCAAATGCTTCCAGGCTCAAAAGTTTTGACAGAAGCATTTTATCTATCTGTGTCAGAAGTAAAACAAGGAGGGTCGTTGCAAAAATGCCCGCAGCAAATCGCCAAACTTTAACCAATTCTGTTTTCGAAAACTTGCCGGTGCGTTTTGCTGGTAAAAGGTTTCGATAAGTAATTGTAGAAAACACTAATACTGCAGTAAACGAAACCACCGCCTGCCATATAAAATAAACATAGATTGTGGGGGAATAATATGCCAGAATTAACACGGCGCCAAGGCTTCTTAATGTTGCAATTCCGGCATTTACAAGATTAAAGAGCACCTGTTTTTGCAGACCAATAATGGCACCACGATATAATCCTTCCATAAAACGCATTGCTGTAACCAGACCCATTATTGAAAATGCCTGAACTACTGTTTCTATTGGCAAATTTTCAACTTTCAGCCAGCTGGTTGCTAGCCATCTAGCTGAAAGCCAGACAGTCAGAGCGTATGTTGATGTGATTGCAAGTGCGATTATCTCCAGGCTTCGTAATAAATCTCTTATTGACTGTGAAGAATGTGCGCCTCCGGTGAAGCGTGACATTTCTCTGCTGAGAGTTGGTGTCATACCTGCATCGACTAATCCAAGACATGCCTGTAACATGGCGTAAAAACCAATAAGGCCGTAAGCTTCCATTCCAAGATATTTAATGTACATTGGAATGAATGCCAAGCCCATGATTGCAGCCCAGCCGTTTCCGAGATAATTGGCTATTACATTTTTTTTAAGTGACAACGCAATACCTACATCGTGCCGATTCCGGCCATGAGAGCCGCTGCAATGAAAAGAAGCATATTGAGAGTTACGAAAGAAAGGGTCACTTCATGGTGGCTGTAGCCTTTTTGAACGGCCTGCTGGTATAAATGTTGCCGATGTGCTTCCCAGAATCGTTCACCGCGCAAGATTCTTTTGAGCAAGGTAAAGCTGGCATCACCCCAGAACAAAGCCAGCAGAAGCAGGTATGTGTAAAATCCTCCAGCCCAGCCAGTTCCTGAGCCGATGGCCAGACAGCCAAACGCGTAACCAAGAAAGCCGCTGCCGGCATCGCCCATGAAGATTTTGGCTGGCGGCCAGTTCCAGAATAAAAAGCCCAGAGCTGACGCAGCAATGACCCATGCCACGGTTAAAGAACCTAAGATTCCTAGTCTGCCAGCTATATATCCGGCTCCTAGGGCAATAACAACTGCTTCTGCTCCAGCCAGTCCATCTATTCCGTCCATGAAGTTGTAAAAATTAATTGCCCAGGCAACCCAAAAGCCAGCAGCCAGTTTCCCCAAAAAGGGAGTTTCGGCAGGAACAAGCCAGTTAACTGCCCAGGCAGAGGCGATAATATGCACCATGAACCTTGTTTTTGCCGAAAGCGAGGATTTATCATCAAGCCAGCCGATCCATGCAACGACCCCTCCACCGATTGCAATGGTCAGTAACCACTTGGCAGGCAGTAGATGAGGTCTGATTAATCCAAGAAAGGTTACACCTGCTATGGCGGCCAGCGCCATTGGTGCCCCACCAGCTCTCGGCATGGGTTGTTCATGGAGACTACGATGGTTGGGAACATCAATCATTACCGATTTTTTTATTGAAACATAGCGCATAAAGCCGCACCCAATGCTGGAAATAATGGTGGTTATCATGCAGACCACAACCAGCAGAAATGGTATTTCCATTAAAATGTTTGTATGGGGCATTCTGCGCTTCTTTCTTGGGTTGTTCTTGAGTTGAAAGATTACCATTTATATGTTGATTTGTCATCTGCATAAGCTCTGGCAAGTTTGATGTTTGCAAAATGTCACTCATTTGATTAGACTTGCAGGGTTTTGAAGTGATTGATATCGGGCATGTTTTCTATTATAGATTGTTGTAATCATCTGACTTTATGGGAAGTGGCCAATGAAAAAACAGGATAAGATCTACATAGCCGGTCATCGTGGACTGGTCGGTTCAGCAATAACAAGATTATTAAGGACAGAGGGTTATCAGAATCTTTTATTTCAGACTTCAAAAGAGCTTGATTTGAGGGATTTTGCCAAGGTGCAAGGCTTTTTTGCATCAGAAAAGCCTGACTATGTATTTCTGGCTGCCGCGAAAGTTGGTGGTATCAAGGCCAATATGACTTATCCCGCTGACTTTATTTTTGACAACCTCATGGTTCAGAATTCCGTAATCAAGGCATGTGTAGACACTGGAGTAAAGAAACTCTGCTTTCTTGGCAGTTCATGCATATACCCGCGTGAATGCGCTCAGCCGATCAAAGAAGAATACCTGATGACCGGTCCGTTGGAACCGACTAATGAGGGTTATGCGCTTGCAAAAATTGCCGGTCTGAAAATGGTGAAATATTTTAATCAGCAATATGGATTCCAGGCGATTTGTCCGATGCCATGCAACCTTTATGGCCCCGGTGATTCATTTGACCTCGAAAACTCTCATGTTTTATCGGCGCTGGTGCGCAGATTTGTCGATGCTGCTGCAAATGGCGCCGATGAAATAACTCTGTGGGGCACTGGAGTTGCCAGAAGAGAATTCCTGCATGTAGATGATCTGGCCAGGGCTACATTAATGTTGATGCTCAGGCATGATTCAGCTGATGTGATTAACGTTGGTTCCGGAAAAGATATTTCTATCAGGGAATTAGCAGGAATTATCGCGCAAAAAGCAGGCTATAAGGGCAATGTTCTCTGGGACAGCTCAAAACCTGATGGCATGCTGCTAAAATGTCTTGATGTTTCTAAAATCAGTGCTTATGATTTTCATCCTCAGATTACACTTGCTGAAGGTATTGATCAGGTTATCGCAGATTATAAGAATCGTAGTGCTGGCAAAGACTCAGTCGAAGCTACCGGAGAAAAATTATGATCCCGTTGATGAAAAATGCTTTCTTAAAGGAAATTGAAACTCGTGAGGCTCTGGCAGATTTTATCAGACTATCGAATAAATTCAGCATGGATTTAAAGTGCAGAGAATTTGAACAGTCTTTTGCAAAATTTCAGGGCCGCCAGCATGCTGTTCTCGTTAACAGCGGTGCAAGCGCAAATTTGCTTTTGTTGCAGGCTTTAAAGAATCTCGGACGACTTCATGATGGTGACAAAGTTGGTTTTTCAGCCGTGACCTGGTCGACCAATACCATGCCAATAATGCAGCTGGGGCTGCAGCCAGTTCCTGTCGATTGCGAGCCGACGACTCTGAATTCTATGTCGCACAACCTTATTGAAGCTCTTAAGATGGATGATCTCAAGGCTTTCTTTATTACAAATGCCCTTGGCTTCACCGGTGATTTAGCTGAAATCAGGCGGATTTGCGATAATAAGGGTATTATTTTGCTGGAAGATAATTGTGAATCACTGGGAACAGAGCTTCCAGAAGGCCGCGCCGGCAATTTTGGCCTGGCATCGACCTTTTCGTTTTTCGTGGCACACCATATGTCTACGATCGAAGGCGGAATGATCTGCACGGATGACGATGACCTGGCTGAGATGCTTACAATAAGCAGAGCAAATGGCTGGGATAGGAACCTGAGCGCAGTTCAACAGCAAAAATGGCGTTCAAAGTTTGACATCAAAGGGCAGTTTGAGGCGAAATATGCGTTTTATGAGTTGGGCTTTAATCTTAGACCTACTGAAATAACCGGATTTCTCGGGCTCTATCAATTGCAGTTTCTGGCAGAAAACATCAGTCTGCGGCAGGAAAACTACATACACATTGAAGAATTTATCAAGAAAAATTCGCATTTTATTACTCTTGATCGCTCACATATTTCTCTCCTGTCAAGCTTTGCAATGCCAATTCTTTGTAAAACACCGGAATTGCGGGACTATTATCTTGGGCAATTTTCAGGAGCAGGAATAGAAATACGCCCGGTAATCGCTGGAAACATGGTTAAACAACCTTTTTTTAAAAAGTATGTTTCCCGAGAGTATTCGTTGCCAGGGGCTGATCTGATACATGATTGTGGCTTTTACTGCGGAAATTATCCAGAATTAACCCAGTCTGATCTTGAGACAATTTCCAGCTGTCTGATTTCCTGACGAAAGGTATTTTTGATGAAAAAGGCTTGTTTTGCAGTATTGCCATTCTATCAGAACAACCGCGTCTTTGATCTGACCAGCGAAATCTATAATCGTGACAATTGTGCTGTGCCTTTCGCCATGCTCAGGGATAAATTTGCTCAGCGCGGTTATGATTTGTCTACTCAGGATATTAATGGCGTTAATGAATCTGAGTGTGTCATTTATCTTGATATGCCAAAGACTTTGCCAGAGACCACCTCAGTGGCAAAATCATTTTTGCTGATTTATGAGACAGATGTAATTGCGCCAAAAAACTGGGATATGAATAAGCATAAGCTGTTCAGAAAGATTTTTACCTGGAATGATTCTATGATCGACAGGCAAAAATATTTCAAAATGAACTGGTCCTATGTTTTACCTCAGGAAATAGAATATTTGCCTGAAAACAAAACAAAGTTCTGTTGCCTGATCGCAGGAAACAAGTCTTCCAGGCATGAATTGGAGCTATATTCGGCGCGAGTCGAAGCTATTCGTTGGTTTGAAAAACATCACTCCGAACTGTTTGACCTATTTGGCATTGGCTGGAATGAAATTCAACTTCCAGGCAATCGTTTTTTCGAGAGTTATAAGCTGCTTAAGCTGGTTAAAAATTTCCTCAGCCTTTTTGCTGATAAATACCCTTCCTATCGCGGCAAGATAAAGCATAAATTGCAGACACTTCGACAGTATAAGTTTTCGATCTGTTATGAAAATGCGCGAGATATTCCAGGCTACATTACTGAAAAAATATTCGACTGCTTATTTGCTGGTTGTATTCCCGTATACTGGGGATGCAACAATATAACCGAGCATATTCCGGCCGACTGTTTTATCGATAAAAGAAAGTTTTCTTCTTATCAGCAGCTTTTTGAATATATGAGCGGAATGACTGATGAAGCCTATGCGAAGTATATTAACTCTACTCAGAATTTTTTAAGAAACGCGGCTGCAAGGCAATTCTCGGCAGAGTATTTTGCCGAAATCGTAACGAATGAAGTCTTTGCTACACTTGCTTGAAAAGGTTCGTTTTAAAAAAACCAGTTTAACGGCAGATAGCGAATCCAGTCTGCATTACGGAAAAAATCTATAACCCCGCCCGCTCTAAATGTTGCCAGAATGGCTACAGCGAACTTTTTAGCGGTAGACAGCCGCATCTTTTTCAATGCAGGCATGATAGTTTTGAGCCCAAGGTGAATAGATCGGTAAACAAACCAGACACGATGATGATTAACAGCATGTATGGCCTGTGTGTCGTTAAGCCCTGTTTCCAGTATGTTGAGAATGCGCATAACTTCGATAAAGTCGTTTTTTTTGATTGGTTTGCGCTCATCCATAAGGCATGGCAAAAAAGTAAGATTTTGGCTGAGTTCACTGTGACTCCAGTAATTACGGGTTATTTCCATACGCAGATTTGTTTGTGCTTCTTTTTTTGTGTGAGATACCTGCTCGGAATGAATTCGATAATTTAGAACCGTTGCTGGATAATTGGTCATGCTGACTTTGGCTAATGCCATTCTTGTCCAAAGTTCGTAGTCCTGAGAATAGGTAAATTTCTCATTGTAAGGAAATTGTAGTGCGATTTTTCTGCGTATCATCACTGTTGGGTGAGCAAACGCTGATCTGAAAAGCATCCATGTGTATATTCCCTCGTTGCTGGACGGAAACACCCATGAGTTGCCGCCTGTACTGCCGGTTCTGGCAATACCACCACCGCAAACATCAGCATTTTGTTTGATAGCCCATGCCAGTTGTTTTTCCAGGCGATCAATGTGGCAGACATCGTCTGCGTCCATGCGGGCGATCCATTCGCCCTGAGCAAACTTTATTCCCTCATTTAACGTTGCAACCATGCCTCGATTTTCGCGACTGATAACATGCATTCTATGTTCGTTGCGAGCAAAGTTTTTCAAGATCTGCAGGCTGTTGTCGGTCGATCCATCGTTAATTGCAATCAGTTCCCAGTTTTTAAAGGATTGTGTCGAAATTGACCGCAGGCATTCAAGTAGATAATCAGCTGCATTATAAACTGGTAAGACTATTGAAATTTCGGGTGTGCTCATCTTGTTTTAAAACTCTTGTATCAGATAATGATGATTCTGTTAACAGAAAGTGGTATTTTAAACGGCATAAAACTATTGTGCAAGGTTGTTTAATGACGAGCAAAGGTAATTTACTGTTTTTTGTTGCAGAAGACTGGTATTTTGCCATGCATTTTTTGCAATTTGCCATGGCGGCCCGTGAAGACGGTTGGCAGGTGTATCTGGTGTGCAACACGGGCCAGAAAGGGCCGGAGATTCTAGACAACATTAAAAGGTCTGGAGTTGTGGTATTGCCGATTGCTCTTTCAAGAACTGCTATTACTCCTTTTCAGGATTTGCATGTATTGTTTTTTCTGCATGATCTGGTGAAAAAAATCAAGCCAGCTCTAATTCACGCGGTAGCTCTCAAGCCTATCTTACTCAGTCAGATCATCTCTGTTCGTCATGGAATTCCAATGCTGGCTATGATCACTGGCCTGGGTTATGTTTTTACGGCAAAGACTTTAAAAGCTTCTTTGGTAAGGCCTTTTGTCAGCATAGCATTGAAAATGGCTGCGCAAAATGTGCTTACGCGTTTTGTTGTACTCAATCCTGAAGACGCAGAATGGGCTAGACAAACTTTTGCTGGGAATGGAGATCGCGTCATTGTAATTCCGGGGACTGGTGTCGATTTGAATCGGTTCTATCCGGGTGAAGAACCTCCAGAACCTTTCAAACTCGCCTATGTCGGTCGAATGCTGAAGGACAAGGGCATATTTGAGCTGATTGAAGCGATTAAATTTTTACGCGCAAAAGGCGTTAATTTACAGCTTATTCTGGTTGGTGCTCCCGACATAAGTAACCCTGAATCTCTCAGCGAAAAGCAGTTGAATAGGTGGCAGGAAGAGGGGCTATGTGAGTATCTGGGGCATATCGCAGATGTTGAGTGCTTGCTACGAAGAGTGCATGCATTAGTTTTGCCATCATACCGAGAGGGTCTTGGAATGAGCCTGCTTGAGGCCGCTGCAACTGGATTGCCTTGCATCGCGACTGATGTTCCGGGTTGCAGAAGTGCGGTGGTTGATGGTAAAACGGGGCTTCTTGTTCCAGCTGGAAATTCCGTTGCACTTGCCGATGCTGTTTTGAAGGTGGTTGAGGACAAAGCGCTAAGAAAAAAACTTGGCGACAATGCTGTTGAATTTGTTAAAGAGAATTATTCACGCGAAATTGTGCTTGCTCAGATGGTTTTGTTATACAACAAGATGGCGGTAACAGAAATCCCTTAGGCAGGATGTGTTTCTACCTTTTGTTTAAATCCTTAACCAGTTTTTGGGCGTGGCATCTCTGGTGTCTATATCTGGCAAGTTGATCCAGGTTTTGGGGGCAATTACTATTTTGTCCGGATTCTGATTTAACCAGGCTCCCCACCAGCTGAATGAGCTGTTGGCAATAATGTTATGTCGGCAATTTTGCATCAGGTGGAGATCTTCCTGGCCGTTGTCTGCCGTATTTCCGCGAACGACAACCTGATTTTCAAAACTTAGATTTGATTCTGCCCAATCAGGGTCGTCAGAAAATACAAAGAATCTGGCATTTTTGACTCTTTTATTGATAATTTCTGTCGCGGCCTTGTAGTAATCTGTAGTGCAGCACGCATATAGCTTGCTGGTCTGCGGGTCAGACGCATAATCTCCGCGCCTTACATGTACAGATACAGAATTGCTTTCTTTTATCTGCTCAAGAAATTTGGAATTCGTTGCGTTTGAAGATGTTCTCATTAAAAAATCTTCTAACAATATCTCTCTTATGCTGGCAAAGTAATTTTCTGACTGCCAGTAGCCCTCAAGATATAAATTGCCAGACAATTTTAAAATCTCTGAACAAAACGTAAATATTTTTTTTTCAATTAAGTAAGTATGCTTTTTTATTAGTTTTTCGCCAGTCAGGCGGCGACTGACTCGGTTAATAAAATTCGTAGCTGTAACCAGTGGCAGATTATTGTGGCCGTATTTGAGGATATTTATCTCTTTGCTTGATGCAAAGGTTTGTTGTAGACCAAAATGGTTCAGGTGGTATTCTCTGAGAGGATCTGCGGCAAATCCTTCGATGTCGAGTTTAAGTTCACATGAATTTAAAACAGCCAAGTGCCGTCCCAGTGCATATTGGAACATTTGATTCCCGAGACCGCCAAGTAGTTGAACTATTATCATGAATGAACAGGCTCTTATTTTGTGATTGTCTGGCCGCTGTTATGCGACTCTTTGAAGAGTATTAAACCTCAAGCTGCCTAAAAAGTAAAGGGCAACCCGTCTTGCGTGGCAGATAATTGTAAATATTCAGGCTGTTGTTTGCAGAGGATATGTTTTATGTTTAAAAATGCCGATTGTGGTTGTTATAATATTGCGGCAGTAGTTGGTGAGGCTGAATTTGAATTGGCGGGTTTGAATTGGACAAAGAACTTATACAACAACTTTATAGCTCGAATGTAGAGTCCAAGAGGGCAACGGTTTATCGACTGTTGTTTGACCGGCGCCATGACCTGTTGCAGGAGCTGAAGAAGGCTGCAACATTCGAGAAAGACAATGAAATCGCTGTGTTCATGGTTCAGGTTTGCCTGACACTTGAGAATTTTCCGCGTGATTTTTCGCTTGAACGGAGAATCATCGAGCTGCTGCAGAAAGAGGGCGGTGCGGTAAGTGTTTCTGAGGAAATGTGGCGGTATCTCGAAACTAGTGGCAGCAGTCAGATGATTCTGGCAGCGCTTGGTGCCATGGGTAATGCAATTCCTCCTGCGGCACAGGAGTTTATTGAAGCCTGTCTGACGCATCTCGACCCGGAGATTCGTGCGTCGGTCTGTCAGAAAGCCATAAAAAGCGGTCGCCCGACCCATTTTGCTTTTGTTCTTAATCTCATTACTGACCCCGATCCAATGGTTGCGCAAACGGCTTTTTCGGTCATTAAAGAGGTTCCTGGAGATGAACTTGCCATAATCCTTGACTACGCACTTGGTTCACCCGATGAATGGGTGCTCGATAATGTCGCGCCGTTTTTGCCACACATCATAAATAATGCGGTAAGAAAGGTGATTGCCAAGGTGTCATATCACAAGCACCCGCTTATCGCCGTAAAAGCGCGAGAAGCGCTTAAAATGCTTGACGCAATACCCTTTATCAGTAAGCGCAAAGCTGAGGAAGAGGCCGCCGCTGCTGCCGAAAAAAAAGCAGCAGAAGACGCTGATGGTAGCGCAGAAGAAGGGGAGATTGGCGAAGATGGCGAAAAAGTTTTTTCTCTCAAAGAACAGATGGAACTCAAACGCCAACAGAAACTCGAAGAAGAACAGAAGCGCAAAGCTGAAGATGAGGCAATGGCCGCTGAACTGGCCAGTGTAAAACCAGAAGATCTTGCCGAGCTTGCTGGAGAGATCAGGCAATTCAATGCAGACCCTGGCACAGAAGGTGCTGATGACTCTATCGGTGAAATTGCCGATGAAATGATTGCAGACGAGCAGACTCTTGCTGAAGACACCAGTTTCGAAGACGAAACCCGAATTCTGGATGATATCGAAATCAATGACAGTGAATTAGAAAAAATTCTGACATCGACTACGCCAGTTAAAGAAGAGCTTGTTGCATCTGCCAGTAAAGACGTGTCAGTAAGGGCGGAAGAAGAGGAAGTCATCGTTCTCGATCCTGATGAAATAGATTTCGAAAAGGTGCAGAGTCACCTTGGTCCGCTTATTCAACAGACTCCACATGTTGTTGCCGATATAGAAACTGAGATAGAAACTTTTGTTGCTGATGATGAAGATATTGATATTCTTGTTGTCGACGAAACAGCAGTCACAGCAGAGCCTGTTAAATATGCCGCTGCGGCTGTACCTTCAGACCCTGAAAAAAAAGTGGAGCTCCCTGTTGCCGGTTCTAATGCTGGATCTTCGGTTTCAGTGCAGCCAGCGGTATCATCGCCTTCTGTTGTTCAAGAAAAGATCCCTTCTACTACTCTGGATGGCAAAGCTTCAACAGCTTCTGTGCCGGCAAAGCCCAATGCCGAAGCTGTTTCTGCGCCGACTCCAAAGACGCCACCGACTGTGCAGGGTGGGGTAGTAGCCCCAGTGCCGGCACGACCTGTCCAGACTGTAAAGCCTGTGCAAGTTGCAAAGCCAGCGCCAGTTGCGCCGGGTGCCCGTCCCGTCCTGCCACCGGAAGCGCGGGAAATTGCTGCGAGGTACCCGTCTTTTCTTGTTGATCCCTATATTCAGCTCTTTGTTCCAGCCAGTAACGAGGCAAGACTGGCGCAGATTGGGCAGGTTGTCGATAATCTGACCGCATTTCTGAACCTCTGTTACTTGCAGTCATGCCTGTTTTTTGCACCTGAATCTGAAATGCTTGCCCGTAGCATAATTGACTGTATAAAGGGCGAACTTAGTGGCCCGACAGCTTTACGCTGCCTGCATAATTTTGTGCTGTCGATGAAACAGGCGCGTGGCAATCCGGTGTTTTTTACTTTCTCATTGGCCAGTGTGCTAAGCGATACTTCTGATGCTAATCCGCTGATGATGATGCGCGAGCTCAAGGAATTTCTGCGCGAACCGGTTACCCCACTGGAAGAAAGCATTCCGCAGGCGATAGAGGGCGTGACCGAGATTTTGCGCGGAGTAAAATCAATTGTGAACAATTTACTGGTAATGAAGGCGCCGCCTGGAGCCAAAGAGCCGTTTGCCGACCTGAGCGGTCCGGAAGCGCGCATACTGACAACAGATAAGAGGCCGGCGCTAGATTTGCCTGTGGGTGAAGTGATTTTGATTTCGCGTGATGGCAACGAAGCGCTTGGTCTTTTTCCGTATTTTAAATATGCCCGAAAAAAGATTGTTTTTGCAAAGCCCAGCATTGCAGAGCGAAATATTCTACTTGAGCGTCTGGAAATCCCTGTTGAAGAGTTTTGACCCTGGCAATTTGTTCGACACGAGAGTTTGCACGAAGATCCTTTCATGTCCCGACAACGATTGTGTAGTTGTTTACAGAGATTTTAGATGATAAGATAGTGGCGTTATGACCAAGATAATTCGCTTTTCGTTGCCGGCTTTTTTCTGTCTGATCGCATCAATATGCCTTGCAGACGGAGCATTGCTGGCTCGATTTTTTCCGGCAGAAAGGCCGAGTCGGCGCTGGCAGCCGGTATCTATTTATCCGCTGCCTTCGGTGAATCGCAGCGAGGTGGCTCCGGAGATTTATAACCAGGGTGTAGAGCTAAATAACAAGGCTCTAGAATTAATGCGCAGCAAGGACTACACACATGCAGTGAAACTGCTGAGTGAAGCCTGTCGTAAAGTTCCCGGCGAAAAGGGTTTCTGGAGCAACTATCTGGTCGCACTCAAGAACAGCAAAGGGCGCGAACAGGATGCGATAAACACAGCCCGTATCGTGCTGGCATTTGACGAAAATGATTCTCAGGCAGCTTTTATGGCCGGTTTGATCTATCTTAATGAACTTAAACGCCCTGAGCTGGCCATACCCTATATAGAACACGCATTAAAGGTGAAGTCTGGTGACGTGGGCGTGGCAACGGCTTTGGCGACTGCGTTTGATCAGGCTGGTTATGCAGATAATGCTTTTGAAGTTCTCAAACAGCATGCACATCTTGGTGGCAACGATTCGTATCCTCTTTATATGCTTGGTTTACAGTATCTTGAGAGGCAAGATTACAACCCGGCAATCAGAGCATTTAACTCTGCCCGCCTTGTTGACCAGAAAGGCTTCGCTCATGACGCCTGGGTGCGGGCTAGATACTATGCGGGCCAACTGGATGGGCTTGAGAATGACTGCCGCGAAGTTTTGCGCCAGTTTCCGGGGGTGTTGAATCGGCAGAGTCTTGAGCGCATATTGTTTTCGCTGCGATCTGGCGACTTTCGTCTGGTCGAAACGATCAATGCTTCAATCAATGCGCCATCGGCGCTGGATCGACTAGATTTTTCGGTAAAAAAGATTCCGAATATGGCTAATCACCAGCAAGTCGAGCTGATCAGCAGTGAGTTTATTTCGCGAGGTCGCTCATTTGAAGCCCGTATTGATACATCAGATGCTGGCAAATTCAAATTTAGCGTTCCCCGCGAAGTACTTGCGCCAGAATTTGCTCTGAGTCTGACTTACCGAATCAAGACTTCGGCAATGCTTGGAAGTCGCATGGTTTCAGCCAATGTTGCGGTTCCCGATCTGCGTCACCTGACTCAGGATGTGTTATTCAGCCTCGACCACCCATTTGTGGCTGCTCTGTCGGACAGGATTTCGCAAATGCCGGGAAATTACGTGCAGAATGCTGCCACCGCCGTCGCCAACGGCCTTAAATACAGCGAAAATTTTGAAGATCACCCGGTTGAGTGGGCTCTCGAAAACCCAGATCGTTGCGACTGCACCGAGTTCGCGCGCCTTTTGGCTGCTCTCTGTCTCAAAAAGGGTATTCCGGCCAGAATTGCCACCGGCTTTTTGATTAAAACTGAGCTTCTTAACACTGATACTTCTATTGGGCACGCCTGGTGCGAGGTCTTCTTTCAAGGCAAGGGCTGGGTGCCGATTGATCCGACGCTGCAGTCGAACATGCACTGGGCGTATTTCGGCAACCTGCTTAGCGACCAGATTCTGTTCGACTATCTTAACAACGATAAACGCACAAGAGTGAGCATAGATTTCGTTTCGACCAAGCCGGATTTAAAGGTCAACCTTAATAATTCCTACCGAATCTCGCAATGGTAGCGGGCAGATAATTTTGGAGACAACCGTGAAAATATACACAAATCGAACTATGCGCTTTTGCGTAGCGGCTTTGGTTTTGATTTTATGCCTTCAGATGCCGGTTTTTGCCTGGCAGTTTTATGATGGAAGTGATATCGCGGCTCTGGAGCCTGGATATGCCCTTCTTGAGCCAGACAACTGGAATCGAGAAGATCTCTACGCAATGCGCCAGAAAGGTATAACTACTCTGGCCTGGCTCAACCTGAGTCAGATCGAAGAGAATCGGTTGATACCATTAGATATTAAAGACAAGGATTACGTTATATCCGGGCGTTATCTGCCGGAAGGCAAGAAGCTCGCTGTTTTTTATTCGCAGAGTTTCAGAGATCTTCTCAGATTGCGTCTGCGAGAATATCTTCTCAAGGGATTTGCAGGAGTGGTTTTTGCCAAAGTCGGCTATTATGATAAGCTGTCAAACAGCCCGATAAACCGCAGTGAAATGTGGCGACTTGTCACGGATTTGGCCGTAGAGGCACGTAGACTCAGCTCTTCAGCACTTGTTGTTGTCCATGACGCCAGCTGTTTTTTTGACGAAATCAGGCAAACACCAATTATATCTGGAGTTGTCGAGGAAGGCCTGTACTTTGGCAAACAGGGGCGACAGGTTCGCGCCTGGGATCGAGAAAAAAGACTGAACACACTTATAAAACTCAAAGAGAATGACAAGCTGATATTACTGGCCGAAGATGCGCGCACTGAAAAGCGCCGTCAGTTCTCTTCCTCTGAGAGCCAGAAACATGGTTTTGATTCAGCATTTGCACAGTTACCAATGATTATTGAAAGGAAGGTTACAGATGGTTCAAAGAAATGAAATAGTAAAATATCTCAACGAAGTGTTCGCAGAGGTCAGCTTTCCTGATTATTCCTATAATGGTCTGCAGTTTGAGGGCAGTTCAACGGTTAAAAAAATCGCTGCCGGAGTTGATGGCACTAATGAGTTTTTTGCCGAAGCCATCAAACAGGGTGCCGACTTTGCTCTAGTGCACCACGGACTGTTCTGGAAAGGCGCCGAATGGACACGTCTTGACCGCATAAATCAGATGCTTTTTAAAACTCTGCTTTCTGGCAATCTCAATCTTTTTGCCATGCATCTGCCACTTGACGCGCACCCACAATTTGGTAATAACGCGATAATTGCGAAATTGCTCAAAGCCGAAGTATTTGCGCCGTTTGGCGGCAGCAGAGGCAATGCAGTAGGGGTTCTTGCCCGCCTGAAATCACCGGTCAGTCTGGCAGAACTCAATAAGCGCATAGAAAAAGAAATTGGGCCGATCGCCACTCAACTGGACTTTGGCAAAAAAAAGGTGCAGACACTCGGCATTCTTTCTGGTGGCGGATGGAGCTCAGTTAACGACCCGCTGGTTTATGATGGTGAAGTTGATGTGATTCTGACCGGCGAAATAGTTCATCAGGCAGTTGCTTCTTGTCGTGATCGGAAGATCAACATGATCTCGGCTGGCCACTATGCGACCGAAGTCTTTGGTGCCCGCGAACTGGGCCGCCATATTGCCGAAAAATTTGGCCTCGGATTTACCTTTATCGATTTGCCAACCGGTCTTTAACAAGGCTTTAATTACAAAACAGAACGGATTTTCTTTTCGAGCTGGTCGGGTGAGATGTAGCCGACTACGCGCATGTTCTGCATTTCTTTGCCGTCCGGGCCGATAAACAGCATAGTAGGCAGACCGACTATGCCATACTGTTTTAGGATGGTGTTCACTTCGTCGTCAGGACTGGTTGCATCGATTTTAACTGTGATTATACGCTTGAGCAGGGGCCTGATTGTTGCATGCGGGAAAACGTTGAGTTCGAGATCCTTGCAGACGGAACACCATTCGGCTCTGAAATCCACGAAAACGGTTTTTCCGGTTTGAGCAGACTCGGCGAGGGCTCGCTTCAGGTCATGTTGCCAGAAAATTTCGGCCTGATCGACCTGTTTTTCGGCAGTTGATTTTGGCAGACAGAGACAACCCCACTGTGAAGCAGCGCTTATTGCAAAGGCGCAGGCCACAGCAACAGCTACCACTGCGAAGCTTTTTAAAACGCGAGGTTGCATGCCGGCGTTTTCGGGGATGGTTGTGAACAGTCCAAGAAATGCCGCAAAGGAACCAAGTAGTGCTGCCGTCCCTAGCTCTGCCAACGCAATGCCAAGCAGGGGTTTGGCAAAGTAAAGTGCAGCTGCAAGTAGTAGAAACCCGTAGAATTCTTTGACCCGGTTCATCCATTCGCCAGCTTTCGGCAGAGCATTCATTGAGCCTGAAAAAGCGCCAATAAGAAGTAATGGTACACTCATTCCCCAGGCAAAGAGCAGCAGCATGAAAAACCCGAGAATCTGGCTGCCAGTTGAGGCGATAAATGCGAGAATGCCGGCGAGTGGTGCTGCTACGCATGGCGATGCCATGAGGCCAGAAATCATGCCCATGAAGAAAATGCCGAGAAGCCCGGTTTTTTTGATGCCGCTAAGGCGGTTGCGCAAACTGGCTGGGGCCTGGATGAGTATCAGGTCAAACATTGAAAGAGCAAGCAGGAAAAAGATTATCGAAACAAGTCCCTGGAAAATGCTACCTTGAATAAAACCCCTTATCTGAGCGCCAAAGGTGGCAGCTGCAAGGCCGAGCAGGGCGTAGGTAAGCGAAAGTCCGGCTACATAGATTGTTGTCAGCGCCAGGCCCCTTAAAAAGCTGAGGTTTTCGTTGCGGCTTCCGATAATCGAAAGTGTGATCGGGATCATCGGGTAAACACAGGGAGTCAGGCTGACCAGGAGTCCGCCTAGAAATGCCAGCAGCAGAACCCAGTAAATGCCCTTATTGGCAAGTGCTGCTGAAAAATCGACCATGTCTTGTGACATCTCAATACTAACCGGTGCAGAGGTTGTCAGGGGTGAGGCCGGTGGTGCTGGTGAATCAGCAGACTTATTTGTAGAGCTCTCTTTAGAATCGCTGGCATTAGCTGTATCTGGCTGCAATGGCGGGTTGAAAGCCAGGTTGAACTTTCTGGTGGTAGGCATGAAGCAGGTCATTTCGGCGCATCCCTGATAACCAAGAGTGAGTTCGAATGAGCTTACTGGTTCGTTGGCAACCAGTTTAGCCTTTATCTGGTGACTCCCAGTCGGATATACTTCGACCATATCGTCGCCGAAGGGATCCTTTTTTTCGGTAACCGTTGGCCATTCAACTTCAAGGGTACCAATGGAGCTTTTAAGGCTGAGGTGTTTGCGATACAGCATGTGACCTGGTGAAACGCGAACATCAATGACGATTTTTCCCTGTTGTTGGTCGCTGATCTGCGCCGAAAAATTAAAATTGGGATCAAAGCCGGCCGATGCGCTTATACTAAGCAGTAGAAAAGCAGAAAGCAGGAAGATTGTTTTGAAGAAAAAATTCATTGGATCACTCCTGATCAGCCCCAGTTCATTTTTTTACGCAGGACTTCAAAAAAGTTGCGCGATTTAAATACGACTATGCGCCCAAGTTCCAGGGCCCGGGTAATTTCGATTTCGTCACCATCCTGCAGCTGAAAGCTTTCCTGACCGTCGAGAACCAGATCAACCTTGGAGTGTCTGCAATCGAGAAGCGCGTTAAGTGTTTCCTGGTCCGAGGTGATTACTGGTCTGGCACTCAGGGTGTGGCAGTTGAGCGGACAGAGAATAATAACATTTACCCATGGCGGCACAATTGGGCCGCCAGCCGAGAGAGAGTAGGCGGTCGATCCGGTTGGGGTCGAAAAGATCAGGCCATCACCGTGATAGGTATTTACCAGGCTTCCCGAAATTGAAACCTTTATGTTGATAACTCGCAACATCGGTTCTTTTTGGATGACAACATCGTTGAGCGCGATCCCACAAAAAACCTTGCGATTGGCGCGCCTGACACGTGCTTTAAGCATCATGCGGTTTTCAATTTTGAATTTGCCATCTCTTATTTTTTCAAGTGTGTGTATTGCATTTTTGGGGTCCTCGAGTGTCAAAAAACCGAGGTGCCCAAGATTTATACCGGCAATCGGTATCCCGTCAGCAGCAAAAAGCCGTGCAGTCTGCAGAATAGACCCATCACCTCCCAATACAACGATCAGATCAACTTCAGAAGCCATGTCTTTGGGGTTTAGCCCAAGTTCTGGTCTGCCGATTTTTTTTGCCATGCGCCTGGTAAGTCGGGCGCTGATATCATTATCTTCTGCCCATTGCAAAAGTGTTACCAACAGGGGTGGCAACGATTCTCTGGTGGGATGGCAGATAAAAGCCAGTTTTTTAATGGGCTTTTTCATGGCTCAGTTCGGCGGGAATATCTGATAGTAATTTCGCCCTGATCTGATTGAAGCGGCCACGCTTCTCGCAGCCAGTCCGTAAATAGTTCCACGATGTTTCTCGGTCACTTCGTCGAGAATCTTAAGTGCGGCTTCTTTTTGTCCCTTTTTGAAGTAGAGATTGGCAAGAAGAAGCTTCGCGTCAAGGTTGTTCTGTTCATATTTGAGGCAATTCCGTAGTTCATTCATAGCTGTATCAGTTTCACCCAGCCTGAAGAGAGTGTCCCCAAGCTGAAAATGAGCCTCCGCCCATCTTGGATAAAGAATGACGACCTGCTCGAACGATTTTAAGGCATCAAGATAGTTGCGGCTGAGTTTGGAACGCATGCCACTGTTAAATTCGCTGAACACATTAGTTACTTCGGCCCCTGCTGCAGAACTTGTACCATGCTTGCTGCATTCTATGTCGGCGTCTTTCCAGGCGTAGATGCCGCCAGTCGGGCAGACAGGAGCAGCAGCGAGGAATTTTTCGCCAACAAGCTCTGTGAGCGAGAATTCACTTTTTCGAGCCGGATTGGCGCTGATAAAGCTTTCCTGGGCACGTTTTATTGCCGACATGCCGTGGTAACACTGCTGTTTGTCTTTAACTTCGTTAAAATAGCTGGCCTCAAGAACTTTTTGTTCTGTTGGCGTCGTTTTCACCAATACTGGAGCATCTGGTGCTTCTGATGAGCCCTTGGGTAAAGGCTTTGCTAATATAGATATGGAGCGGCGCTCTGGCTGTAGAATGCGTTCTACAGAATTAAGCGAAGTTCTGGCATAACGATCTTCCGGGTCAAGTTGCAATACTGTTAAAAATAGACCGCGCGCTTCGGCAAGACGCCCCTGACGTGCCAGCAGGGCTGCTTTTAGATTCATCAGCCTGGTGTTGCGCGGGTTGATCTGAAGGCCAGTCCGAATAGCTTTTTCGGCAGCTTCGATATTGTTTTTCTGCGCTTCCGAGAGTGCCATGAGATAGTATGTGTCTGCTCTGGGAGCGCGATTGTGACCTTCAAGCAGGTCTCTTACACTGACATCTGAGCCCGGTGGTTGGAAATCCTGAGCAGACGAGTTTGAGCACAGTAACATAAGGATCAGTGTTGCGCCAGTCAGATGGTGAGTAATTTTTTTCATCAGTTTGCTCTTGCCAGGCGCCGGCGCATCAGCTCTGCCCAGCTGATCATATCTGGTTCGGCATTTGACGCGGCGACAAAGGTGAATTCTTTGAGTGCCCGCGGCGCCAGTCCTTTGGCAAAGTATATTTTCCCGAGCAGGAAATGCACTCTTGGATCTTCAGGTATGAGTTTCTGGGCTATTACTGCATGACGCAGAGCTTCATTGAGAAAGCCAAGGTTGAGATTCGCCTGAACTAGAAACAGGTGGGTATCTGCGTTTTCTGGCTGCAGTTTTAAAATCTCGCGATAGCAGCGCATTGCCATTTTAAGTTTACCGCGTTTACGAAGCAATTCAGCGTAGGCCATCAAGCCTGGCACGTATTCCGGGTTGATCGCGAGCAGGCGTTGATAAGCCATCATCGCATCGTCAGTTCTCTCAATGGTTTCGAATGCTCGACCCATGTCGAGATATGAATCAAGATCGTCTGGCGTCTTTTCGAGTGCCTCACGCCGCGAATCAATTACGCGGTGGCAGCTATTTTCGATTTTCTTTTGGACAGCTTGCAGATTACTGGCAATCTGTGGGTCGGTGTAATCGAAGCTGGCTGCTTTCTTAAATGCCTTCAATGCTTCGTCATAAGCTTTCTGGTTGGATAACAGTATACCTATGTTGTTCCAGATTCCTGCCTGATCAGGTGCGCTGGTTGAGGCTCTGATGAATGCAGATACGGCTTTGTCTGAGTGTTTATCTGCCTGATAAAGCTTTCCAAGTTCCAGCCAGGCTTCATAACTTGCCGCCGGGTTTTCTGTAAGTTTTTCGAGAAGTGCGATGGCTTCAACGCTGCGGTTTTGCTTTATCATGGCAATTGCCTTCAGAAATGCGGCTTCGCAGTGGTCGGGTTCGAGTCTCAGGACTTCATTCATGAGAATCTCAATTTCGTGGTATTCTTCAAGTTTCCGAAGAACCCGACCCAATGAGATCATGGTTTCTACTCGCGGATGAAACTGGTGTGACAGCGCTTCCTGGAATAGTTCGGCCGAGCGTTCGAACAGTTCTTTGGTCGCAAGCACTTCGCCAAGGCGTTCGAGCACAAAGGGGTCTTCAGGCTTGAGGCTGAGAGCTTGCGAATAAGAAGCTATCGCCAACTCATATTGACGGTTTTGTTGATAGAGTTGGCCAAGCTTGCTGTGGCCGTAAGAATCGGTCGGGTGCAGTATCGTTGCGCGCTTAATTTCCATGAGTGCCAGAGTTGTTTCGCCTAGTTCTCGATAGATCATGCCCAGTTGATAGTGGGCATACGGATCGTCAGGAGAGAGCTGAATGCACTTCTGTAATAGACTGCGGGCTTCATTTATATTGTTGGCGGCCCGTTCCAACGTTCCTAGCTGATAATAGGCCTTTGACATGAAGCGGTTAAGTTCAAGTGCTTTTAAGAAAGCCTGTTTGGCGGCTTCGGTATTACCGTGCCGTTTAAGCAAAACGCCGTGATAGAGATAGATTTCAGCGATTTCAGGCTCAAATTTGATGCACTGTTGGAGGCTTTCGAGTGCCAGGTTTATTTCGCCGCGTTCTTCGTGTAGCTGTGCAAGTCTCATAAGCAGAGCATAGTTTTCTGGTGAGCGCTTAACCTTATCTTTGATTGCCAGAATTTCTTTCTCTAACCCGTCAGAAAGGAATTCTGCGAGCGTCTCGTGTTTCGCTTTAACCGGTGCTGTTTGCGCTGTTATGATGCCAGTTTCGATGGACTCGTCTTCGATTTCCTTCTCTGCAGGAGCCTCGATATTCGCTTCATCAGTCATTGCGACTTCAACGTTTCGCTCCAGCTCTTTTTCCAGCTCTTCAAAAGATTCGCCAGCCTGTGGCAGCGATTTAGAGTAGCTCTCGGGATACACTTCTGCTGATTTTACCGACACAACAGGTGCTTCTATTTCGCTGTCCTCGATAACCCAGAAGGTTATTTCGACAAGCCCCCAGAGCGCAATTATGCCACTGATAAGTCCGGTTGCCAGCAGAATAAAAGGGTGTCCACTGAGAATTTGGCTGATGTAGAGCAGTGCAAAGATGAAACCGCCGAGAATAACCTTAAGGAAGGCCTCCTTGGGGTAATAAGTCGTAAATGGGTTTTTAACCGGTTTTTCATACATTTCAGCGACAGGGTCGCCGGTTTTCTTCTGGAAAAGTTTGGCGTCATTCTTTTCATTGAGAATTCGACCACACTGATCGCAGACAGATGCAGAAAAGGGGTTCCTGCTTGTGCACTGAGGGCAGACTGCCTGAAGTGTTCGGTTACATGCAACACAACTTAGTGAATCTTCATTGTTTACGGCACCACAACTTTGACAATTAACCATTATCAGTGTCTGCTCTCCTCAAAGTGATGATCAATAATATTCCAGGCGCTGCTGATATTGTATTCTACCGGCTCTTTGTCCTCTTCGAGAAATCTGCCATTGTGCAAAAAAAACTTACCAACATGGCGCAATGGCTGGTAAGCTTGAAAAGACTCAATGCAGCGATGATCCCAGCTTATTACCAGCAGACCATCGTCATGACCCTCCAGTAAAGGCGAGTTGTCGAGGTTGGCCAGAAAATGTTCCTGCAGTCCAGGATCAACTTCTTTTACAACGTTCCAGAATGCTTCTGTGTTGATGGCTCCTTGCGATATTGACCACATGACAGCCGAAATTGAAGCCGAAGGAATGTGTCCAGAGAAGGTTTGGTCGTCTTCTGACATTATCAGTCTGATCACGCTCACTGTTCTCGCTCCGGCGTATCATGATCAGATAGATCCGGATCCTGGGCTTCTCGCCAGAAAATTGCCAGTGGCTCGCCCATGATTGCGCCAAGCAGCGCCATGATGAACACGACGAGATAGGCGGTTTCGAAGTCGATAAAATAAAAGACCAGCGGCCCGACCAACATGCCGGCAAACATGCCGGCCATGCAGCCGATGATAGTAGACTCATAGACCGAAATAAACGCGCCGAGAGCAGAGCCGAGAAAGAGCCCCATCAATGAGTATTGAGGGGCGACATTGCCAGCCAAAACCGCGCCAATCGAGCCAAAGGCTACGACCAGCGTGCAGACCATGGCATATACCATAAGTCTGGTTGTTTGTCTTGGCGAGGCTAGTATGCTCATTATATTTGCTTTATCAGGGCTTCAAAATTGTCTTTTCGTAATAATAGTTGTTTTTAGGGTTCTCTGCAACAAAAGTGGTCATTTCAGAGAGGTAATTATAGCCTTCAATAGTGGCTGCGTCAGAGCAAATATTCTTGACTTCAGCCAGGTTATTCTGAATTTCCTTGTAGCTGTTGCGAGTTTGCAGGTTGCGCGAAACTCTGACTACAGCGCGTAACTTGTTGTGCAGGCTTCCCTCGGGGAGATCTAGCAGGTCTAATTGGACTATGTGAAAGCCGTTCTGTTCGAGTGCCGCTCTGATATTACTTTCAAGTGTCAGCTTTAGTTCATCGCTGAGTGGCACAGCCTTGCCAGCCTCTGGAGACATGTGCTCCCAGTATGAAAGCACGTCGTCGCGAATATTTTCAGAACGATCTTCGAGATTTGCAGTTAGCGATCTGGTGCGACCAAGTTCGTTGAGTTGCTCTTTGGCAAGGGTTGCTTCGTCGTCGTTTTCGGTTTTCGGTTGCTCTGGAGCCTTTGCTGGCGCAATATCACTTATGGCAATGGCTTCGTCTATCATTTCCTGTGAAAAACCGAGGTATTTCAGGTCACCTTCGGTTGCAAAAGCACTGCAGGAAATCGTCAGTGCAGTTGCCAGAAAGAGCAGTTTTAATGTTTCGTATCTCATCAGTGTCCTCCATAGAGATAAAATCGTGAAAATTATAACACAGAATCAGTGATGCCAACCTGTTAAATTGCTAATGGCTTAAGAAATAACGTCACATTTTAATTCATCGTCCACCCATAAGAGCCTGTAAGAAATCAACCTTCATGCCTCGGCTATTTTCTAACATACTCTAAGACTTGAGGTCGGAAAAAGCCTCGCGCAGAAGTGCAAGGGTAACATTAGGATCTTCGATAATGATTTTGGCTCCGGCAGTTATATCGACAAAGCCAAGTTCGCGTGGGTATCTTGGCACAATATGCTGGTGCAGGTGTTCAATACTGGCTCCAGATGCTTCTCCGATGTTGTAGCCAATATTGTAACCTTCTGGGCGATAAACCGAATCAAGCCTTTTAAGCGAATGACAAAGCAGACTGTGCATCTGTAGAGACTCTTCGTCGTTGAGCTCGCGCGGATCTTTTATGTGCCGGAGAGGAAAAAGCAGCAGATGCCCGGCATTGTATGGGTAAAGGTTGACGCAGGCGGCTACCGTCGAGTTTTTCCAGATAGTAAGGTTGGCTACTTCAGGCTCTTCATTGATTATTGCGCATATTATGCATTCGACGGAAGGCCGGTTCAGGCCGGTTATGTAAGCACGCTTGTTGGGTATGAATAATTGCTTTCGAAAGGTCATTTCAGCCCTTGTTTTTTTCTTTGAATTTGGTTTTGAGTAGTTCTGGATAGAAGTGTCGTGCTGTTGCAAACGGCAGACTGCCCTGATAAAGCACCAGATCGTGGAATGCACGGTCACTAAAATCATTCTTGAATTGCAGTTGCAGTTCCTGTTTGATCTGGCGCAGCAGGTGCTCACCAACCAGACCTGTCATCTGACATCCCGGCGACTGGGTCTGTCGTTTGATTTCAGCTAAGGCGGAGTTCCTGTCGATTTTGGTCTGTTCCATCAGGAAGTTGACGGCTTCATTGAAGTTCCAGGTTCTGGTTTGCAGGTTTATGTCGGTTATCATTCGGGCTGCATTGAAAACTTCTTCATTGGCATGAGCAAAGAGACTTTCAGGTGAGGTTTCGAAGCCCATTTCGCGAACTCTGTTCTGGCAATAACTTGCCCAGCCTTCTATGAGCTCAATGCTTTCGCAGAAAGAGCGCATTTTTCCAGGGTGCAGATTTTGTGAGGCAAGCTGCAGATGGTGTCCTGGGTAACCCTCGTGTATTGCACAATTTATGATGTCGGCAAAGCTGTAGCGTGATGAATCCTCTGTTGAAGAACGTGTTAACAGATAGGTGCCCTTTTGGGGAGCTGAAGTTTTTTCTGGTCCGATATAGGCGGAAAATGGAATCAGATGGGTCATGAAATCTGGTGTTTCGAGTACCTCAAGTTCTTCGTGCTCAGGAATTGTTGCAAATCCGCTGGTTTCAACAAAGTTGCGACTGCGGTTCAAAGCTTCACGAAAAGAGTCGAGAGATAGTTCAAAGCTTTTTGGCATGTGGTTTCTGATTCGTTTTTGCACTTCAGCTTGCGCTCCAGTTGCAGAACCGGTATCGATACCAAGTATAAGACAACTGAGATTCTCAAGCTTTTCGCTGGCAGATTGCATGGTTATATTGCCAATGTCGAGAATTTCGTTCTGGTTTAGACCGAGTCGTTTTATTGATAGAAGTGCCTGGAACCCGTTGGGGCCGAGAGACCATTCGTGCTCCGCTTTTGGCAATATAGCGTGTTTGAGCCAGTTGGCAAACTCTGCCAGGGCGCGTTTTGCCTCGATTGCTACGGCTTTGTATTCACTGAGCAGAGTTGGCAGAATATGTTTGCCGATGGAGTTCTCAATGGTATCAAGAAAGCCCGGCAGATTTCGAGCGGACTCAAGATAAATCTCTCCCCATAATGCCGGAACCCGCTGAAACAGAGTTTTGCCTGAGATAAGGAATACAGGCACAGATCTCAGGCGCGAGATGATTGATCGAACTCGATCTGCAAGGGGTGCGTAATCCCGGATGAAAAGCAGGAATATTGAGTCGCCGATGTTCATGGCAAGGTCACGTCCAAGTTGCCAGCGGTTGAGCTCTTCTTCCCAGAAGAGTTGCTGGTCAGTGAACTGGACCATTGCTTCACGGTCGATTCTCTCGTCCAGACTCAACTCATTTTCAGGAAGCGACGAAAAATTGTGTCGCATGTCATGTAGAAATGCAATGTCACGTTCTACTGCGTCAGCGCCGATTTCTGGCAGTAGTCCGTCGTATTGGTGATCGCCCATCCAGCTTGCAGTCACTGGATTTCTGTTGGCAAATTCGCGATAGAAAAGATCCGAAACATTTTTAAAGCCTGGGTGAGAATAATCAGCTTGATAAAACACTCTCAATCTACCTCCAGGGGAAATACTGGTAACAGTATACCACAGGGAATCAAGCATTTGTTAGGGTTGAAATTTAGTGGTGATTGTGGCAGTATTTACCATCTTGCGCAGATGCACGGTTTTCGCAGACAGGTTAACTCACGTTGGGGAGCATTATTTGTTCAGATTCAAACGGATTTTACATTTGGCGGCAATATGGTTAGCAAGACTATATCTGCTTCTTTTCTTTATTTTTGCGATCCTGTTTCTGCCCGAGCACAGATATCTGGTTGGAGCTCTGCTTCAACAGGTTTTTATCGCAGCTCTTATTTTTTTCCGCCTCAGGCGTGGCAAAGTTCTTTTTATGATACCAGACGAAATGCTTGCCTGTCTGCCTTATTTCTGGGCCCTGACAACGCTTGGGAGTGCTGAAAACTGGTTCGCTGGCTGGCAAGCCTTTTTTCTGCCGGTATTTGCGATTTCGTTTCTAGCTATTTTGGATGGTAGCCGAAAATGGTTCGCAGGCGGGTTGCGTCGCAACAGTCTGTTGCAGGCAATCTATTGTGCGCTGGTGTTCGTGCTGGTGTTCGCAACTGCGTTGCGAAACGTTTTTCCGCCTTTCGACATCGAACTTTATCGTGAGACGGTTCTAAACACAGTTGCATTTTTTGCCGGTATTCCTGTTTGTCTCGCGGCAGTAGGTGTTAAGCGCAACAGCTAGTTTTGCGCGATCGTTTCCCCTGAACTACTCATCAGTAGCCCGGTCAGAAAAAAGGCCATCATGGAAACTTCTTCGTCACCCCAAGCATTTTCAGTGAGGCCAAATACTAAAAAACAGCCAAACACTGCGATTGCTCCAATGTGTGCTTTGCCTATTCCGCAAGTAATTATGCGGCCATTTTTCAGGATAAATTTGAAGATTGAAATGATGAAGTAAAAAAAAGCAATGAGTCCTATAAAACCAAACTTCACCAACATCTGCATGAAATTATTGTGCTGATGACCCCATATTAAACTGTTTTGGTGTTCGTATTCGGTTGCCAGGAGATTGTAGTGGTATTTTATGTTTTTTGCTCCTACGCCAAACGACATGTTTTCACGCAGCATTGTGAAGCCGCGTAGCCAGATGTATAGGCGCTGGAAACCGGACATAACGGCAACACTTTCAAATTTCTGTTCAAAAGATTTATCTGCCGTTTCTATGATCTTTGTAACATTGAGTCCGGAAATGCGCTCTTTTAGGTATGGGCTGAAATATACCATGGATGGCACCAGAATACAGACGATGAGAATCACAGGTAACATTTTACGCGGAAATCCTGTCGTAAGAACAATAAGACCGGTAGCAAATCCAAGCCACGCGCCTCGCGTAAACGAAAGTATTACTGCTACAACAATCATAAATAGTGCAGCTGATAACATCAGCTTTTTTCTAAGTCCATGTGGTCTGCTGACTAGATAAAAAACCAGGGTTACGGCAGCCAGTGCCTGACATTCGCCAAATGTTATGCACATTGAGAAGAATCCCTTTGCGTGCAGACCTTCTATAAGATCTTGGAGCAGGTTGCGGCAGGTTAATGCGGCAATCAAAGCAGATGAAACAAAAAAGATCTGCAGCAGAACCTCCTGTAGTCCTTTTTTTAAGCCCGGCCAGTAAGCCAGATAAAAACATAGAACTATCAGGAACGTTTTCAAACCGGTTATGGCTAACATAGGCTGTTCTGCTCTGAATACGGCAAGAATACCCGCCAGTGCCAGAAAGGCGTATGGGCTGTCGAACGAGGTTACCTTGATGTCGACTTTGTTGGTGCGATACAGTGTGATGAAGGCTATAAGAGCCAGGCCAAGGCCGATCTGACTGGCAGCAATCGAAAAACTGCTGCAAAACGCATAGATCACCAGTCCGGCAATAAAGAGCTTGTCGGCCCAGTTATTTTCTGCTGGTGGAAAAAACAGATCGCTTTTGCTGCTGACATTGGTGTTCATAAGCTCGACATATTAATCAAAGTATCAAAGAATGTCCAGTCCGATTAAGACCCTGCAACAAATTAATCTCGTGATTTCACATTTAGTCAGGACCAGACCTGCCATGGCGGCTGGAGAGCACTGCGGGGATACGTGGCTCTAATAATCAAGGTAGGCTAAAGAGCACCTAATTTCTGTGGCGGTCGAGTATAACCACATTTTACAGGCCATAAACGCTGACTGATAAAAGAGGTTTATTTTATCGCCAGCTTTTATTACACTGTATCAGTTGCAGGAGATAATTATGAAGCATAGCACATTGATTTTGCTGGTAGCTCTGTTAATGGCTTTTGAGACCTGTTCTATTGCTCAAGAGGTCATGCTGGTCGAGCAGAAGACTGGTCAGATAATTCTTACCAATGATCTGGCAGTTGCTTCTGGCGCTAAGAGCGTAAAGACCGTGGGAGAGTCTGAGATTATGATTTTTCCAACGCGTTCGCGCAAGTCTGTTGTTCGGCCTCGGGCTGAGCGAATTTTGTCTGGCATTTTTTCGGGTCGACAGGAAGCTGAAAGCGATATATTGCCGACAGAAGAATCCTATACGCCCTTGATGAAGCAACGACCTGTGAAGCAAAAGGCAGCCAACACCATTGCCTGGATAAACGAAGGTGGAGCAGTCTATCATGACCCGTTTTTAGAGTGTGCAACTGGTAGCGAGCGGGTCTGGATCGACAATGTTCAGGATTTATGCGGCCTTGCACCATGTGAAGAATGTTTTATGAAAACCGCGCAAGCTCCAGAGTTTATCAGAAAAGAATCAGGCGGGCTCGATCTTGCTTCGGCAACCGGACTGCTTTCAAAACAGGAATTCCTGATCTGGGCCAGTGAGCGTTTGCCGCTCAAGAACCCAGGTTTTATTACGACGCAGCGGCTGCTTATCTACCCGAAAATGGAGATGACCGATAACGGATTGCTTCAGCTTGCCAGAGAAGTTGAGATGGCCTATCGTCGCCATACCTGGCAGGTTATCGAAGTCATAGCCAAGAAGTCTGAAACCGATACCGGCAGTATTAGCTCGTTTGGCGAAGATAGCGAAAACGGCGACACTGATGAGTGATCTGTTCGATTTTTCTAGTGGCAACCTTAAGGTGTCAGAGCCGTATCAGCCCCTTGCTGACCGCATGCGCCCAGAAAAACTCGAAGACATTCTTGGTCAGGAATCCATTCTAGGATCAGGCAAACCATTGCGTATGCTTATGCAGGCAGGTTTGAGCGGCTCGATTATTTTGTGGGGCCCGCCTGGTTGCGGTAAGACGACGTTGGCCAGAGTTATGGCGAAGCATGCTGATGCCGATTTTATTCAGTTGTCGGCAGTAACATCGGGAGTCAAAGACCTTAAGGCAGCTTTTGAGCAGGCTTACGAGCAGCGCCGCAGATTAAACCGCAAAACCATGCTGTTTGTCGATGAAATCCACCGCTTCAATAAAGCACAGCAGGACGCATTGCTGCCGCATATCGAGTCTGGTGCTGTCGTTTTTGTTGGTGCTACCACCGAAAATCCAAGTTTTGAAGTTATTTCGGCACTTTTGTCGCGTTGTCAGGTTTTGATTCTCAAGCCAGTGGCTGTGGAGTCTCTGCTGACAATATTGTTACGCGCAATCGACATGGATCGCATAATCAGCAAAGAGCCAAAAATTACAGTCAGTGAGAGCGCTCTAGAACGTATCGCCCAGATGGCGGCTGGAGATGCCCGAATTGCTTTAAATGTGCTTGAGACCTGTTGTGAAGTAGCCCGTCAACAGCATCCTGAGTCGCCCGAGGTCGATCCTGAACTGGTTGCCGAAACCTTTCAAAGTAAGATGCTCAGATATGACAAGGGCGGCGAAGAACATTACAACTTGATCTCCGCTTTGCATAAATCTATGCGCGGTTCTGATCCTGATGCCACTCTTTACTGGCTATATCGCATGATAGAAGGCGGCGAAGACTGTCGCTTTATTTTGCGGCGCATGATCAGATTTGCCTCAGAAGATGTTGGCATGGCTGACCCGTTTGCGCTGACTCTTGCCATGTCCGCTGCCCAGGCTTTTGATTTCATCGGTCCGCCTGAGGCTCATCTTTGCATAGCTCAGTTGGCGGTATACCTGGCAGCGGCTCCCAAGAGCAATGCCTTGTATAAAGCAGAAAAGCTGGTTAAACAGGCAATCAGAAGCGGCCAGGAGCCATCCGTGCCTTATCACCTTAGAAATGCGCCGACCGGGTTGATGCGTGAGCTTGGATACGGTCATGAATACAAATATCCACATGATTTTAAGGGCGGCTTTGTTGATGAAAACTATTTTCCTGATGGTCTGGAAAATTCCCGATATTATCAACCCAGCGGGCATGGCAAAGAAAAGCAGACCGGTGAACGTTTCAAGACGCTCTGGCCTAAACGCGGCGGTAGTGGCAAAGACTGATGCAAGCTATGTTTAAGAACGATAATTTCGTTGTATTGTGGCTCAGAAGGGTTGCATACCGACTCTGGCAGTTTAAGCAGACTGTCCTGCCCAGACTTGATCAATCTGAATGGCGCGAGGCTGTGAGAGGCTTTTCTCAACAGCTTCGAGAGCATCTCAATGCTTTGCGTAAGTCAGAAAAAGCACATATTCTGAGAGTTTATCGTGCGATATGTGCAGACAGTCAGTTTGTCGGAGAGCAGCGCAAGGAAGTGCTGCAACTTGCATTGTTGCACGACATTGGCAAGGCGATTATTCGATCGAGCGTTGTTTTAAAGGTGGCCCGGGTGTTTCTGCCAATTGGCCGTAATGATCATTGTATAGCAGGTGCAAGACTATTGCATCGAAATGGCTTTGATCGTAAACTGGTTCGGCGGGTTCTGCGCCATCACACATTTGAGCATGATGACATTCTTTTACAGAAGTTTCAGCAGATAGATGACAGCTGCTGATTTGACCGAACTCAAAATCTTGTTGCATAAATGCTATTAAAAGAGTATCTTTAGCTATAAATAATTAACAGGAGGAATTTTTTTAATGTTGGCAAAAAAAATGGAAACAGCCTTGGTTCATCAGGTTTACGAAGAAATGTATTCGTTCTACCTCTATCTTGCTATGGCAGAACATAGCGTTGTCGAAGGCATGCCAGGTCTGCGTCACTGGATGCAGAACCAGGCCCTTGAAGAACTCAGTCATGCGGTCAAGTTCATGAATTACATTGCCGGCAAGGGCGGTAAGGTAGAATTAAAAGCCCTGCAGGCTCCGCCAAAGAGCTGGAAATCTGCCAAGATTATTTTTGAAGAAGCACTTAAGCATGAGCAGCATATTACCAGTTGCATCAACAATCTTGTTGATACGGCTCTTTCTCTTAAAGATCATGCTACTGCCAATTTTCTTAACTGGTTTGTAGCTGAACAGGTTGAAGAAGAGGCTAACGCTCAGGCAATAATCGATATGATAAAACTTACTGGCAGCGCACCCGGCGGTATGTTTATTGTTGACCGCGAATTGGCTGCCAGACCGGCGGCCCTTAATCCGCTAAATCCGACTCCAGCTGCCTGAGCATACAGTCAGAGACCCAGATACAAAAAAGCCCCGCCATCCGGCGGGGCTTTTCTAACGCGAAATTCTACATGTCACCTGCTTTGAAGCTCATCAGGTAGGTGCCAATTTCCCGTACCGGGTTACCAAACAACTCATTCAATGCATTGAATGAAGAATTGATGGCTGGTGAAAGAATCACTCCCAGTCCACCGATGGCAAACAGGATCAGAAGGAGCATTGGTGCAAGCTCTTCAAACTGTCTGTACTGAAGCCTGTATTTATTCGGTATAAAATAAGAAGTGATTCGCGAACCGTCCAGAGGCGGTATTGGCAGCAGGTTGAACAGTGCCAGGCTGATATTGATTATTATTATAGTTTCACATAATTTGTAGAGCAACAGAACACTTGTTGGTGATAAGGCAAGAACTGATAATGATTCGGCGAGAGCCTTTAATAGCGCGCCGCCAAGAATCGCTAACAAAAAATTCGAAAAAGGTCCGGCCAGAGCTACTGAAAGCATTGCCCGGCGAGGAACGCGAAAGTTAGCCGGATCGACAATGACTGGCTTGGCCCATCCAAAGCCAGCAAAAAACAACAACAGCGTGCCAACAAGTTCGAGATGACGCAACGGATTAAGGCTCAGACGCCCCATGCGCCGTGGTGTCGGGTCGCCAAGAAAATCAGCCATCATGGCGTGCGAGTATTCGTGAATCGTCAGCGACAACAGAATTACCGGAACCAGAAAGATGTAATAGAATGCCGAGTTTATTAAAGACCCTGTTGTCTGCAATGCCATACTGATAACAAAGAGAAAGAGTATCGCACTCCCAATTATCAGGAGTCGATTGAATGATTCTGGCGGCATGCCACCCGGCGGTTTGAATTTATAAATTCTGGTAAAATTGTTGGGCAATTTTCATCTCCTCTTCGCACGTAAACTGCGAACCTTTGAGTTTCTGTTCAATTATGTGTTTAAAAATGAGCCGCATGTGAGGTCCCGGTTTAATGCCTGCTTCGATAAGATCTTTGCCAGAAATGCCACAGTCAATACTGCGCAAATACATAATGAAGTGAAGAATTTTTCTGGCATTGCGTTTGTCGAGCGAGAACGCCATCAGTGATAGCAGGGTTTCGAGCGATAACTCGTGCAACAGGTTGTAAAGCGTTATGGCATCAGTGTCATCAGTTTTGTTAATGGCTGTGGGAACTGTTTTTATGGCGGTGAGAGCCTGCAGAATCAAACCTCTTTGGCTGTGGTGTGTTCCGATTGCGTCAAGTATCTTTTCGGCATTGTTGTTCTTGATTACCGATAATAGACCGGTCCAGAAGATTGCTTCGCTGTCGATTACTTCTTGAAGTGGCTTGAATCTTCTGATCAGGCTTCTGATTAACTTGAAGCGGCCAGGTAGAATATCTGCATCGACCATTTCCAGGCTGAGATACTTCATCAGACCAGCTGAAAACAGGTCGGCCACGATCTGCTGCGGACGTTCCTCATTGAGACAGCGTGATATCTCGGCTCCGATTCGCTTTAAAGATAATTTTTCCGGTGCTTCCCGACTGATTGCCAATTCAAATGCTCTCTGAGTATCCTGCTCGAGCATAAAGTTAAAGCGTCCGGCAAATCTTATTGCTCGAAACAGACGGGTAGGATCTTCTAAAAAGCTGAATGAATGCAGTATTCTGATGCGTTTGTTGAGCAGGTCGTTGTAACCGCCAAAAAAGTCTTTCAATTCGAGAAAATGCTCGGGATTTAGCGCAAGTGCCAGCGCGTTAATGGTGAAATCGCGCCGATAAAGATCGTTTGACAGACCGCTGAATTCAATCTGCGGCAAAGCGCCGGGGTCTGAATAATGCTCGATACGCGCTGAACTGAAATCTACCTTGAGATCTTCGAGATAGATTCTGGCTGTGTGAAAACGGTCGAAAACCTTGTACTCGCAGGAAAATTCATGGCTCAACGCTGCGGCAAACGGCATCGCATCGCCGATTACTACAATGTCGATATCGAAGTTCTGGCGTTCGAGAAGTAAATCACGGACAAACCCACCAACCGCAAATGCGTTTACACCTTTCTGCTCGGCAAAACGTCCGATACGATGGAGAAGATGATAGATGCGCAGTGAGAAAACCCGTTTTAATAGTTTTTCAAGTTCCCCGGGAGCTGGCAGGTTGGCTTGTTCAGCCAATGGCAAAAAGTCGTGTGGCAGTGGCAGATAATCAGGCAAGGCTCGCAAAAGCTCATGGGTAGTTATTATGCCAACTACGTCTTTTCCCTGAACGACTGGCAGGCGGGTCAGGTTGTAGCGCACCATAAGGTTTTTAAGGACCCTTACGGGTGTCGTCGGGCTAATGATTGGTGTACTTGTTGGTATATAAGGCCCAATCTCTGAATCGAGAAGATTCATTTGTAGAGCTCGATCAAGATCGCGGCGAGTTACTATGCCCGAGAACTCGCAATTTTGCATGACAATAAGTGACATGATGTTGAACTTAAGCATGGTATCAAAAGCGTTGCGTACACTTGCGTGCCAGTCTATGCATTGAGGCGAAGCTGACATTATATCGCCGGCTGTCAGGTCCGGCTGCAAATTTTGCTCAAGACAGTGCAGAGCGCGACTGCGATTTTGCTCGTGCCCTGCGCCCGAAAACTGAAAATAGACCCAGTTTCGTAGCCGGTTCGGGCGAAAATCTGCAAAAATTTCGCGAAAGTCGATTTGCGAGATGCTGCTTCTGCACCAGATTCTGGTAAAATTGCCAAAGGTCAGCATAATCAAGAGTATTGGCGGCGAAGTATCTGACCAGATGGCGTCTATGACCGGTTCAATGTCCTGAATCTGATTGGCCGCACGCACTGCAATCAGTGTTATCGGCCAGTAACCTGGCTGGATGTCTTCGATATTCTTGAGCATGTGGTGGTAAAGGCTGGTTTGACCTTCATGCATGCCAAGTACGACAGTGTTGGCAATTCTGCCAGGTGGCATTGTCTGGCGATCAAGAAAGGCGATTGCCTTGTGGTCTTCAGGTTTAATTTTGCCCGATAACCCCGCCCAGGTTTTTTCGGTAACTGCAAGGCGAAATAATTGCATGTCTTCACTGGTAAAATGTGTATGGCTGTCGCAAAGCCTGTTGACAAGCCATGCAGTCAAGCTCATCGAATCGCAAGATTCGGTTTCGACGGCAAACGGCAGGGTGGCTGATCGTTCGGCGACCAGAATAATTCGTGGCGATACCTTGCTGATGGCTTCGATAAATTCCTGGTTTTGTCGCAGATGCGTTATTCCAACCAGATAGACAGTCTTTAAGGCAGCGAAGTCGATCTGGTCGAATTTAATGGTTTTGAACCAGTCGAGGCGGCGGGCTGTTTCCCAGGCGTTTTGCCTGAATCTTACCGGATGCAGAATTTTGGCATCTGGTTGCCTGAGCAGCAGGCAACGGACTGCACCAAGATGGTCAAGGTCAGCACTGTGCGGAAAGACGATAAGTTTATTCGGGCATTGTTTCATAATGGCTTAGCGCCTATTTGTTGATGCCTTCGCGCTTGAGTATTTCGAAAAATATTTTAACAATTTCTGGGTCTAGCTGGTTGCCAGCAGCGTTTTTCATTTCCTGTTTGACGAATTCAAACGGAAAAGCTTTTCGATAAGGCCGATCGGCAATCATCGCATCGTAAGTGTCGGCGACCGCCAGAATTCTGGCGCCAAGCGGGATCTGGTCGCCCCTCAATCCGAGCGGGTAGCCGGTTCCATCATATCTCTCGTGATGGTATAAAGTCAGCGGCGCAATATCTTTGAGCATTTCAACGCGTTCCATTATGCTGGCACCATACTCGGGATGCCGCTGCATTTCTTCAATCTCTTCTGAGGTAAGCTGCTCCTGTTTAGACAAAATGACATCTTTGATGCCGATTTTGCCAATATCGTGCAGCAGGCCGGCATAGCGAACCGTTTCCAGGTCATCTTCGCTCAGTCCGAGCTCAATCCCTATTTTAACCGCATACTCCATTACCTTCGTACTGTGCCCGTGAGTATATGAGTCTTTAGCTTCTATTGCTGCTGCCAGCGCCATTACCATTGAGAGGTATTGGCGCTTCATTTCGGCGTAGAGCTGGGCGTTTTCGATAGCTATACTGGCCTGCGAAGCAAAGGTTGACAGTAGATCAATTTCGTCCTGCGAGAAGTCTCGGGGTTTGCTGGTATAAATGGTGATAACTCCGATGGGTCTGCCGCGCTGCATTATTGGCACAGCAAGCAGGCCGGCAAGTTTTTCGCGCTTAATGAGAGTGGTGTATTTAGTGCGCGGATCTTTGCGGGCGTCGACGACAGAAATTGGTAGCCGCTGAGAAAAACAGCTGCCAATAATACCTTCACCTACTTTAATTGCCGTTGATGACAGAAATGATTTTGACAAGCCACGTGAAGCTCTTACTTCGAGCAGTCCGCCGGTTGTATCAAGCAGCCTGAGTTCACAACGCAGTGCGTTCATCATTTCCATTGAGAAGTTGACGATTGAGTCAAGAACCTCGTCGAGCACGAGAGTAGAGGTGATTGATTGTGAAATTTCGAACAGCACGGAAATCTCGTCGATGCGGCGTTCGAGATAAAGTCTGATTTTAACGTTCTCGATCGCGGTTGAGAGCAGGTTTGAGAGTGTTGTAAAAGTTCGCAGATGTTCGCGGTTAAAGGCTTTTTGTCTGGTTGCCGAAAGGTTGATCAGTCCGATGTTTTTGCCCTGAACGGTGAGTGGCACGGTCATGAATGACTGTATTTTGCGCCTGAACACCTTGTCCATACTCATGGTGTTTTGCCCGGGCAAAAACAGCTGTTGGCAGCGGGTTATGCGTATCGGCTTACCTCTTATCTTGAGACTGATGTCGTCGATGTGCCCGGTCAGGCTGTCAAGACTGGCCGGAGCCAGAGGTAGTCGCGAAACAAAATAGCGTGTTTCTTCGTCGTCTTTGAACAGGCAGACAATGCCGAGGTCGTGCTCGATCAGTTGAGCCAGATACTCAAAAGACAGGCCAATCAAGCCCTCAAGGGTTTGCACCGACGAAAAACGCTTGGCCAGGACATTGAGTTTTTCCATCTCGCGAATACGGTCTTCACGCTCTTGTAGCAGGCCGCTGTGTTCAATTTTCATGGCGGAAAGATTGGCAAAAACAGTGGCTTCTTCGAGGTCGTTAACATTGAATGCCAGATCATGCGAGGTGTTGCCAACAACCATAAGGCCAACACATTGTGTATTTGTGGTAAGTGGAATAATTATGGCAGACTTGAATGGCGCATCCTTGAACAGAGGGTCATGCATCTCGCCGCTGTACAAAAGCCGTTGTCGGCAGGAAAAAGCGTTGCGCAACAGCAGCGCTTCCCCGCTGAGAGCTTCTTCGTTGCCTTCCTGGTCAGTAGAACAGGGGGCAAAGCCAAATTCTTCTTCTGAATTCATAATGGTACGCCGGTCGAGACATCTGATCAGGTTCGGGCGCGTGCGCCTTGTGCCACTGAAGGCCTTGAAGCAAAGTTCAAAGGTTGAGTGGTCGAGCAGCATAAAATAGACTTCATCGGCTTTGATAGCTTCTCTTGTCGATTTAGCCATGTTTTTGAGCAATTCAGTCAGGTCAATACCCGACGAAAGCGCCATTGATATGTCTGAAAGTCTCGAAAGACGTTCAAAGGTAAGTTCAGTAGGGTTTGTTGCTCTTGCTTTCCTATTTGGCATTCTTCAGTTTGCTTTCGTTGTATGTTTTTACCTGGTTGCGCCCATTGCCTTTGGCTTGGTACATGGCTATGTCAGATGATTCTATCAGGTCAGAAGGTTTTTCGCACGAAGTAACGCTGGTGCAGGCAACGCCGATCGACAGAGTTACTGCCAGTTCTCTATCTTCATCAATTACGCGGGAATTTTCAACTGCTATGCGAATACGTTCGGCGAATATTTTGGCACCTTCAAGCGAAGTTTCCGGCAATACTACAGCGAATTCTTCGCCGCCGTAGCGTGCGACTGTATCGATCTGTTCGCGCACTGAACTTTTAAATACTGCAGCGACATGGCGCAATACCTTGTCTCCTACAAGATGTCCGTATGTGTCGTTGAATTTCTTAAAAAAGTCGATGTCGATAAGCATAAGTGACAAAGGTTTGGTATAACGTTTTGCGCGGGTGAACTCGTGGTTAAGTGTTTCCTGAAAGTAGCGGTGATTGAACAGTTCGGTAAGAGGATCAGTAAATGCCAGTTTTTCTGTGCGTTTGTGAATCAACGCGTTTTTGATGCTGGTGATGAAAATGCCGGTGAATTGTGAAGTGCTGTCAAGATCGCTCTGGTTGAAAGGAACATCTGTGGTGCGAGCAAGGTGAATAAGTCCGCGAACCTTGTCACTAATAACTACTGGCAACTGTAGTATGTGCTTGTAGTCAGCAACTGGCTTGCTACGTTGGTTCTGTGGCTTGAAAAATATGGGTTTGCAAAAATTTGCAGGAGTCAGCGGCGGGTCAGCCGGGAAATCGCAGAAAAGATTGAATACCTGCTCGCTCAACTTCTTCTGGTAATGCACTGAAACGGGTATGTCGGGCTGTACAATCAGTCGGTAACTGTTTTCGATATCGTCAAAGAGCAAAATGGAGATAGTAGTAAATGCTATTACGTTGTTAAAATTATTGAATGCCTTCTGCAATATAGTATAGGGATCAAGCGTAGAGGTCAGATCTTTGCTTATCTCAAGAAAGAAGATATTGCGCTTGTTGCTTTGGTAAAGCATATCCTGTTCTTCGTTGATCTGTCTGATCATATTCTCACGTTCGATAGCGAGGCTCAAATTTTGCGAAACCAGATAGAGAAATTTGTAGTGTTTGCTTGCCTGACGCGTGTCTTCGTCAAGATATTTGCGGCTTACCAAAAGAACATGAGAGGGTTGTCCCTCTACCAGCAGCGGAATGCAAAAGAGCTCGCGGCTGCTGCCATTTTTCTCTTCGAACGACAGTGTTGGCGGTCGCATTGTTTCCTGGTCTGATGCAAAAATGTCTGTTGACTGTGACAATTGCATCTGCATGCGTGAAGAAACTGATTTGAACATCTGCTCCAACAGGGAAGGCTTGAGATTGTGTGCTGCCAGAATGGTGAAATTAATATCTTGATCAATTCTCTCAGGCTCATTCGGTTTCTTGTCCATGCGCAGAATGGCAAGTCTTTCCAGCTCGAGCTGGTCAGAGAGCTTTTCTAGAAACTCTTCAAGTCGGCCTGTAAAGTCGTTGGCCTCGGTAAGAATGCTCGACATTTCATAGAGTCCGGTGATTTCACGGCGATTTTCTTCAAGAGCGACCAGAAAGCTTTCCTTCTCAATAAGGCTGGCTATAATTGTGTCGACAGCCCTGAGCCGGTTGAGGTCGCTGGAGGTAAAGCCAGGCTGAGTCGGGGCACGGTTAAGGTTTAACACGCCAATAAGCTTTTTGTTAATCTTCAAGGGAATCGACAAAAATGAGCCAGAATCGTCTTTCCTTCTAAGTTTTGTTTTGTCATCAGTATTTTTCGCGTTCTCTACGACTATTGGCAGTCCGCTCGCAAAGACTTTTCCGGCGATCCCTTCTTTTACGGGGATTTCTGCTACCAGTCCGCTTTTTTTGTTCTTTAATGTGGGATGATGCGATGATACGTATAGCTTAAGGCAGTCAGCTAGCCTGTCGTAAACCATTATCGAGCCAGAAGACGCATTCATGTATTCCACTGTTTCGCTGATCAGTGACTCGACGAGTTTATGCAGATCTGTTGTTTCTGCGGCTTTCTCAGCCAGTCTGGTATGAAAATCCAGGATTTCTTCGAGTGTGTGCTCGTTCATCAGCAACTTATCCTTTATATTTAAGAGTCAGCACGGTAAGATCGTCATGCGCTTCAGAAGCGCCTCGCCATTTGACGGCGGCGGCAATAAGAGCTTCTGCAAGTTCTTTGGCAGTCTTTTCAGAGTGCTGGTCAAGCAATTCATTAATGCGATCGGTGCCAAACATTTCGCCATCCGGGGCATGTTCTTCAGACAGTCCGTCGGTGTACATTATCAATACATCGCCAGCAGACATTTTGAAGGGGTCCTTGTGGTAGATGCCAGACACGTCAGTTATGCCGAGAGGCGGTCCGCTGCGGGTTTCGATTAGTTGAATGTTGCCGGAAAGCTTAACCATCAAAGGTCCATGGCCAGCTGAAGACATTTCACTTTGGCCACTCAGCGGATCTATTGCCACCAGCTGCAGAGTTACGAAGTGATAAGAATCAAGTTCGTTCGATAGTTTTTTATTAACTCTATCGAGTATTGTTAATGGGTCAGAGCAGTCCTGAACAACTGATCTTATAATAATTCGAGTAACTGCCATCAGAATCGCCGCCGGCATACCCTTGCCGGAAACATCTCCGAGAACAGCCAACAGTCGGCCATCGTCGAGATTGAGTATGTCGAAAAAATCGCCGCCAATCTGACGAGCTGGCGTGCTTTTGCCAAACATATCTATAGAGATAGGCAGGTCGGTAAAGCTTTTTGGCATAAGCGACATTTGAATGTCTCGGGCATCGTTAAGCTGGCGTTCGAGCAGTTCTTTTTCGTGCTCTTCTTCCATGAATCTAACGTTTTCAAGCGCTGTCACTACCAGATGTGCTATTGCTTCCAGAAGCTGCTGATCCTGGAGTGTGAAGGTCAGTCCATTGGTTTTGTTGTTAACATTAATAACGCCGATGACCCTTTTCGACTCTCCACCACGCTGCTTTACCAAGGGTACCGACAATAGAGACCTGTTTAGATAGTGTTCCACCGAGCGCTTTTTGAAGACGCCTTCAGATTCAATATTATCGATGCGGTAAGAGCGACCCTGTTGTGCGACATAACCTGAAATCTCTTCTCCGATTGGTATTTTGGTTGTTTCGATAATACCTGGTGGCAGTCCATAGCCCTTTTTAATATGGAGATATTTGCCGCTTTCATCGACTTCGAGAAAGGAGATGCGGTTAACCTTGAGCAGTCTTCTGATGATTACTACCATTTCATCAAGCAGTGCGTCGGTGTCAGACAGTCTTTCCATCATGCCTTCGAGAGCTTTGATTGTGTCCAGTTTCTCTGCGTAATTACTGGCAACCTGCAAGGCGGCACTCATTCCGTTGAGAAGGATGGGCATGAGTTTGGCGAGATCTTCTTCGGCAAGTGGCTTGTTTAGCTCGGATTCAAATAGAACTACACCGCCGAGAGAGCGCAGAGGCAAAAAATCCGTATTTATAGCTGATGCCTGTGGTGTTGTAGCCAGAGGCAGGACATATCGTATCGGTAGCTGATAGTGCCCGTTCCGATTGTCAAAAGCGGATCCTTCGTTGATTGCGTCTACCACTGGTCCCTTGCTGTTGACAAGCTTGTTTATATCAAGGTTCTCAGGCTTTTCACCGCCAAGAAAATTTGACAAGCCCAGCTCTGAGGTGTCGCGCGAAAACATCAATATCGCGCCTGAATACTGGCCGAAAAGATAGTTCAGGCTCTCAACCAGCTTGAACAGAATGGCGTCAATGTTGACTGATGAAATGATCGTGTTACAGGTTTGATTTATCTGCTGCAGCATGCGACCGTGTCTGGCTTCTTTGCGCAGTTGATAATAATGGCTGAAATACAAGCCAAGCTGGTTGGCAAGAGTGGGCATAAGTTTGGACCGGTGACTGATGTGTCGTTTAAAATTGTCGTCAGACAGTAAAAACCCGAGATGTCCATAGGTTTGGCCGCCAGCCTGGCAGGAAAAAACAAGTGGAGTCAGGTTGTTGCTGCTGAATTCCTGGTTCCCGCTGGTAACAACCGATTTGGAGATGATTGCGTGTCTCTCTACTTTGTAGTGCTGCATGGCAATTTCGACCATCTCTTCAATTTCGCTGTTTATGCTGTCGCCTTCGCGTGCAGCCATGACGGTGACCTGATTATAAGTGTCAGGTCCGGCATGCTGTAAAACAAATACAGTATGAAAGTTGAAGGCACGCTGAAGTTTAAGTAAAAAGCTGGTAAGCATCGGATTGTCTTCATCAAACCAGAGCTGTGCCTGCTTTTGTTCATATCCGGGTGCTGGTGGCAATGCATCGGCATGCCGACTGGTATTTAGTAGCTTTTGGGTTTCGCGTAGAAATGAGAGCAGGCGATCGGAGCTTTCGACCTGGTTTCGAGTCAGATGTAAGGGGAAAAAGAATTTACTGCATAGCCTTACTGCGAGATGATCTGCAAAAAAATGCCAATCATAAGTGCTGATTAGCGTGTCTGCTGAGATTAGTAGAATCAAATCGGCAAAGTGCGAGGAATCTACCATATATGGACTGACAAGGGTGATATATCTGGTTCCATCAAGCTTTTTGACCAGGAGTTCTTCTGGATTGTCTGGCAGAGGATTCGTGGTCATCTCGTAGAGCTCATCAATGCTGTAATCGGCTGACTTGTGCAGTCGAAACTCTTTCCAGGGCTGGCCGGAGTTACCTGTATAAAGGCGCAATGCCATCCCGCGATATTCTGTAAAATCTTTTAGAAGATTAAAACTGTTGCTTGAAAGCTCGCTGAAGCAGGGAAAATCTTCAACTTCGGCTAATGTGTTTAAAAAAGCTGTTCTCAATTGTAGCTCCGTGGGAAGGCTGCCATTTTTTTACAGTCGAATTATAGTCTTTTCTTGATTCTATTTCAAGGCGCGCCATTTTTATCCAGCACAATCAAATATTTCCAGAGGATTGTACAATCATGGTATATCTCAATCCCGGCGAGTTCACATGACCGCCTTGCATCGGCTGGTATTCGTGGAATACGCGGTTTAACGTCTGAAGCTATACCCCGATATTTCATGATTTTGCGCTTAACGAAAGGTCTGGATAAGCCTCGCTATTGAGAAATTATTAATCGGGCTTGCAAACTGTGTACATTTTCTTCAGCAAAACTATTGAAATCATCGTGCGATTATGTTAACATTAGAATTCCAATATTGATTATTTACGAAAGGTGAACGTTATGGCTAATACCAAGTCAGCTGCTAAAAATGCAAGAAAAGCCACCCGCCGACGCATTCAGCGGGTATCTGTAAAGTCCGAGCTTAAGACTCTTCGCAAAAAAGCTCTTACTGCCGCCGAAACCAAACAACCGGCAACAGAAGTCGCCGACCTTACCAAGGTCGCAATCAAGAAGTTTGCTAAGGCAGCTTCTAACAAATACATTCATCCTAAGACTGCTGCCAGAAAAATCAGCCGTCTGATGAAGGCAGTCAACAGACTGCAGGCCTGATAACAGGTAACTATACTAATTTACTGATCGCTTATTAGCCATTATACCGGGAACGTTGCATCAGCACGTTTCCGGTTTTTGGCGCTCAGCTGTTTTGTGAAACGAGAAAGCTGGCGGTAAATTTTTGCAGAGCTGCTCCAGGGTCGGATATGCCAGATTTAAAAGCGAGGTCTGTTTCGATAATTTCCTGGGTTGCTGCTGTTAGTTCAAAATAATTAAAGTTAAGGGCCAGATAGAGATTTCGCAGCTTGCCTGATTGGCGCAAGGCTGCCGCTTTTGTCAGTGTTTCTGGCATTAAGTCGGCGAGTTGTTGAATTTCGGAGAGCAGGTTTTTCTTTTCCTGATTGGCTTTGAAGTCAGATTTGCCGGCAAATTGACTGTACCGGCGCAAAAGCGAGAACACTGACTCGAACAGATCGGGACGATCGCGGAGCAATGCGTGTAGCAGCCTGAATTCCCTCAGCTGTCGGCAAAGCATAAACCATATTTTTTGAGCCGCCTCGCCGCGGGCAAGAAGACTTTCGAGACAGCGAATAGCTTTTACCGCGTTGCGCTGACCAAAAGCTTCGAGAAAATCAAAGATATTGTCCTGACGAAGGTAGGCAACGCCAGATTTTACTTCGGTCAGACCTATTTTTTTGCCACGCGAACTTAAGGCCAGTTTGCTCAGTTCCTGGTGGAGTATCGCCAGGTCGCTGCCAACAAGCTCGATCAGGTGGTCGGCAGCTTCGTTGGTGATTTCAGCCCCCTGCTCGACAGTCTGGCGTTTAACCCAGGCTCCGAGCTGGTTGGCAAAAGGTGCCCAAAAATCGATTCGGTCTGATTGCTGTTTAAATTTACCGGCTATTTCGCCAGCAACTTTGCTATCTGTTACAGTAAAAACTATAACAGTGGAGGCTGGAATGCCTCCCTGGCTAAGTCTTTCAAGGAAATCCTTGCGTTGCTTTGCTGTTGCTGTGTCGATTTCTTGAATGAGAAACAATCTTGGGCTTGCATTAAAAGAAAAGCTGAATATTTGCTGGATCGTGTCTGGTAGCTCTTTTGCATTGCTGCCAGTTCTTACGACGTTGTCCTGGCGATCCGTTTCAGGAACCAGGCTCTGGGTCATGTCGGAAAAAGATTTTTCTTTGAGAAAATGTTCGGGTCCGGCAAATATTAATACCGGGTTGCCGATTTTTTCGCCTTTAAGCTGTTTTTCAAAGGTAGCCAGATCCAAGTTGGTAGTCCTGATCAGTTGGTTTAGAGCCGGGCCTGCTTTGACGGCAGGCCCGGCTGTTTCGCGATTATCAGTAACTGTTCTGCAGGAAGGCTTTGTAGGCGCTTACTGAATAGTGATAGTCGACTTTCGATATTAGTTCGAATGGTGAATGAAGGCTGAGTGTCGGCAGGGAGATGTCGACCACGTTCATGTTCAGGTTGGCCAATAGATAGGCTACGGTTCCGCCGCCGCCTTCGTCTACCTTGCCCATTTCTCCGAACTGGTGCGGAATATTTTCTTGGTTGAGCATGCGTCTGATGTAGGCGAGATACTCTATGTCAGCTTCGCTGCTGCCTGATTTGCCTGCAGAACCTGAATGCCTGGTAATCCAGACGCCTTTGCCTACGACGCCTGAGTTCAGCGGGTCGTAAGCGCCTTCAAAAGTCGGGTCAATCGGGGCGTTGGTGTCGGCTGAAAGCACCATTGTAGCTCCAATAGCGGTTCTTATCGTCGCGAACGAGCTGTCGCCGGAAGTTGCTTCGGTGAGCATGCCAAGAAAATCGGTGGTCAACATCGACTGAGCGCCGTTGGGGCCGGCTGAGCCGATTTCTTCCTTGTCGTAGAACATAACAGCTGCTGTGTGCTCAGGAATACCCATTTCAGTAATTGCGGCTAGAGCTGCACCAACACAGGCACGGTCATCATGGCCGTATCCGCCGATAAGCGCGCGATCAAAACCAACTTCGCTAGCTGCCATGGCCGGGACGGCACGAATTTCAGCCCAGGCGATATCTTCCTCGGTCAGATGGTAGTTCTTTTCGAAATATTCAAGAACAGCATTCTTGACGCGATTTGGTGTTTCGGTCTCCTGGCTTTTGGTAGCGGCTTTCGGGCGGTGTCCAACCACGATATTAAGTTCTTCGCCCATAAGCACTTCCGCTGTTTTGCGTTCATACTGTATTTTTTTGCCGATGTGTGGTGCTACATCAGTGATTGTGAAGACAGGCTCGCCAGGTTTTTCGCCAATAACGAAGCTGAGGCGTTTCCCAGCCTTGTCTATCGCAAAAATATGAAGCGAGAGCGGAATCGCTGCCCACTGAAATTTTTTGATGCCGCCATAATAATGGGTTTTAAAAAGCGCCAGACCATGTTTTTCGTAAAGGGGCTGAGCTTTGACGTCTATTCTGGGAACATCCAGGTGAGCAGCAATAAACCTGAAGCCATCAATGACAGGTTTCTTGCCAATAACTGCGAGACCCATGGCGCGATTTTTATTGATAAAATAGACTTTGCTGCCTGGCTTGAGCTTTTTTCCCTGCCCGAGAGTGGCAAACGGCTTAAAGCCTGCTTTAACTATTATATTCTCTACATAATCAATTGTGCCCCGTTCGGTTTTGCAGCGAGAGACAAATTCGAGATAGTCTTTGCACCGCTTTTCGAGCTGTTTGAGCTCGCTCTCCTTGACTCTGTCCCAAGCACAGTCTACTTTGAAAGCTGCTGGACTCTTTGTTTTGGCTGGTTTCTTCGGCATACATTCCTTCCTTCCTGGTATGTAATGTTAATGGTCGCTGTATACTATCATATTTGCAAAAATGCTGGTAGAATATACTAAGGTTTCGAAAACACCTTGAAATTTATCACACAAAAGCAAACTACCAATGACAACACTAACATTTTCGCAAGCCTTCAATGAACTTGCAGGGAGATTGCAGAAGGTAATTGTCGGCAAGTCTGCTCAAATAGAGAAGACGCTTGTTTGCCTGCTGGCCGGCGGTCATTTGTTACTTGAGGATATGCCTGGCGTAGGAAAAACCACGCTTGCCTCGGCTTTATCAGCCTCTATTGGCGGTGTGTTCAGTCGTATCCAGTTTACTGCTGATCTTTTGCCGTCAGATATTATTGGTTCGCGCATCTATCGTCGTCAGACCGAACAGTTTGAGTTCGTTAAAGGCCCTGTGTTCGCTAATGTTTTGCTGGCAGATGAGCTTAATCGGGCCCCGCCAAAGACTCAAAGCGCTTTGCTGCAGGCGATGAATGACTTTATGGTCAGCGTCGAAAAGCACCAATTTGAACTGGCGAGGCCGTTCATGGTTATTGCCACCCAGAACCCAAAGGGCTTTCATGGAACATATCCGCTGCCAGAGTCACAGCGGGATCGCTTTATGATGCGTGTCACGCTGGGTTATCCCAGCGAACTTGAAGAGTTTGAGATTCTTAAAATTCATCATGGCAAGTTGCAGGAAAAGATATGTGAAAGCTTTTTGACTATTGAACAGGTAACCACTGCGCAGGCTGAAGCTAGATGCGTCGCGATGGCAGAACCAGTTATGAAATATATCAGCCGGATGATTTGTGCCATTCGCTCTCATGATGAGGTTGAGTTGCCAGTCAGTCCGCGCGGCAGCATAGCTCTTATGAACGCTGCGCAGGCGCTCGCTTATATCAGGGGCAAAACTTATGTCAGTATTGACATGGTAAAGGAAATAGCTCCAGAAGTATTGGCGCACCGCATTGGTCTGCGCGGTGTATCGTCTCTCTCTGCCGAAGGTGCGCGCAACGAATGGTTGGTTGGAGAAATACTGCAGAGGGTGCCGGTTGAGTAGTCATAGTAGCAAAATCAGACCGTCCCGGTCAGGTAAAATTCTGCTTTTTCTAGCCATATTTCTTCTGTTTGCCGCACAAAATACAGGCAACAACCTTTTATACCTGATGAGCAGTTGTTTTTTTTCCTGTTTGCTCTGGTCTGCAGTTGTCAGCTGGCGCAATATCAGTGGTCTCAAAATCGAACTTCTTCTTCCGGATTTCTATTTTGCCGGGCAGCGAGACACAATTCGGTGCCGCATAGAAGATCTTGCTGGTCGCCCAAGATTTTTTCTGGGCTTTGAGAATGATTTTGCCGAGTTCCTCCCGGCTGGAAATTTTCTTATGTTAAAGGCTGAATTTGAGGCCATTCAACGCGGCAACTGTAAAGTAAGCGGTTTTAAAGTGTTTTCTGGTTATCCCGTAGATTTATTTATTTGTTATTGCGAGATTTCTTCGGCTGATTATTTTGTTGGCCCCAAGCCGGCTGCCCAAATTTCGGAGGTTTTCAATCGCGAAACTGGCGGCGCGATTGCCAGGTTATTGTCCGGCAAAGAGGGTGACTATTGGATGCAAAAGCCATATCAGGAGGGCGAGGACGCTTCGCTCATCAACTGGCGTATCTCTGCGAGCTCGCTTACTGAGTGGGTGCTCATTAGGTCGGTAAACTTCGGACTTAATAGAAAACTTTGCTTTGATTTCAGTGGCCTTTCCGGTCAGGTTTTTGAGGATTGCCTGGAAGTTGTTGCCGGTCTGATAATATGGCTGCGCAAGCATGATATCGATGCTTTTGTTTGGGCCATGGGTAAGACTGGGTGTTATCAATGGCTGTCGGTTGTTTTTGACCTGCCTGGACTGGTTGTCTGGCTGGCTCAGCTCCAGCCTGGTCAGACTCCATTCCCTTTGGAGGCTGACGTTGAAAAACTTGCCTTTGCGGATCTCTTAAAAAGCAGAGGGCAGTCATGATGACCGATGTTGCTGCTGTTCTAGAGATAAAGGGTCAGAATGAAAAGGATTTCAGCAGATCCAATGGTTTTCTGTCTGTCTCAACTGAGTTTTTTCGTCTTTTGGTTCTACTGGCATTGCTTTCCTATTTAGCGATCTGGTCTACCGGCTATTTGCATGGTCTGATCGAATTTCTGACAGTGCCTTTGCTGATAGTGGCTTTTGTGGCGCGCCCACTGTTTTCTGGTCGAGTTTTTTTGGAGCTTGGCAGCGTAATTGCATTGATTTATGTGATTGTTAACCGCGCCGGGTCGACACCGGGAGTCGTTTTGCTGCTGCAGTTTGCCAGTGTGATAATGTTTTTTCAGATACTTGTGCTTGATTGTCTGAGAGCCGCGCATGGCGTCATTATTCTATCTTTGATGATCATACTGGCAGTCGCAGCCATGAATATAAATTTTACTTTTCCGCTTGCATTGATGCCATATGTCTTTGTTTTTTATCTGGTTTTGCGACACCTGGCTGTGCTACGCCATCAGGCTGCTGCCGCAGCGAAAATCGATCTAAGTCGCCGAAATCCGGTTGGCTTCCGACGTCTTGTGATAGGTACGCTTGCGTCTGTAATGATATTTGGTTTTTTGTGGCTGGTGATGTTTTATCTTATTCCGAGAACTTCCAGTTTTGGCATTGCCTCGGAAGTTTCCCGGCGTAAACTCAAAGGTTTTAGTGATATGATGAGTCTGGGCGAGGCTGGCCTGTTAGAGGATAATCCGGCTGTGGTCATGCGTGTCAGGCCGCTTGACGAAAAGACCAATACCCCATCGGTTCTTAGGCGAATTAAAAACAAATTGCTGCGTGGCACCTCTTTTGTCAATTATTCAGCCGGTAAATGGAAAAAAGGGGGTGGGCGGCGCTGGTATGCTGATTTGCGCAACAACGCCGGCGAACTTATGCTTTCTCAAGCTAAATATAATCCTAGAGATCTTCATCAACTCGAGTTTATACTTGAACACATAGATCCACCGGTTGTATTTGTGCCTGAACGGTCGGTTAAATTGCGCTTTTCTGTGCCTTATCTGGCTTACGAGGACGATCTTTCGTTCTATTTTCTTTACCGTCCCGGCATGACGCGCAAATATATCGCAAGCATCCTCATAAGAAGCGAAGAAATTACTGATTCAGCCGTTGACGAAATTGGGCCGAGCCGTGAAACAACGCCCTATCTTGACAAAAGCGGCACTCCCCAGCGGGTTGAATCCCTGGCTCTGAATTTGATTGGCGGCAGCAAGACCATCTCGGAGCGTGTCGAAAAAGTTATGAGATATTTGCGCGGACAATTCGCGTATTCGCTTGTTCAGCATCAGGTTGATGGGGTTGATCCGGTAGAAGACTTTCTGTTTGTGTCGAAAGAGGGAAGCTGCGAGCATTTTGCCAGTTCGATGGTGTTGTTGTTGCGTGTCATGGGTATTCCTGCCCGGCCGGTTGCTGGCTACATGATGGGCGAATGGAACGAAATCGGCGGTTTTTACACGATTAGGCAGAGGCATGCGCATGCCTGGGTTGAAGTTTTTTTTCCAAAAACCGGTTGGGTCACGTTTGACCCGACGCCGCCGTCGTATTTTGATGAGCCTGAAACTGAACTCGGGCGATTGATTCAGGTGCTTTGGGAGACCTACGAAGGTTACTGGTTTGGCTATGTCTACAGCTTTGACAATCGAGCTCAGGGGTTGGGATTTCGTCGTATTGTAGAGGCGACCTCGTCTACTTTTGTTTCTGTGCGTTCCTATCTGTTTAGTTCAGCGGTGTGGTTGCTGCTTATCTTTGTCGTCGGACTGGCGTTATGGGGAAGGCGCAGTATTGCCAGGAGATTATATGGTCTGAACTGCTGGATTCCTGTCTGGTACCTTGGTTGGGAGCGGAGATTTCCTGTTAGTCGGGAATCTTGGGAGACGCCGGCGGAATATCACCAGAGATTGCTAGAGCTGGGAATTGTCCGGCCTGAACTCGGCAGTCAACTGGCCGAGCTGGCTGAACTGGTCGATCGGAACGCATTTTCTACAACTCCTGATCGGGCAGATATTAAGGCTGCCGCCGAATCTGTTATTGCTGAAATTGCAGCAGGAGTCTCTGCGTCTGGAGCTTCCGCTTGCAAAGATCAGAGAAGAAGGTAATAGCTGCGTTTTGCAAAACCCAGACGGTTGTTCTGCGGGTTGTACCGAATAACCGTTAAAACAGGGTTGAACATTAAACTGGCAGTTGACATTCAATCTTGGTTGTATTATAGTTAACCTCTTCTATTTTGACACTAATCTCAGGAGATATACCATGAGCTTTACCTATAATCCTAACAAACGCAAACGTGCAAAAACTCACGGCTTCAGAAAAAGAATGTCGACTGTAAGTGGTCGTAATGTTCTGAAGCGGCGCAGATTGCGCGGGCGCAAAAAACTTTCAGTCTGACAACTATCTGTGGGGGACACCCAGGATATTGGTCGGGCAACCTTGCGAGCTCATTCCGAGTTTCAGCGTGTTTTTAAAGAAGGAACGCGCTTTTTTCGGGATGGGCTGGGCTTTTGCGTTCGAAAGGCTGAGGGGGCTGAATTCCGGTTTGGTTTATCTGTCCCCAAGCGCTTTGGTAACGCAGTGTTGCGTAATAGACTCAGAAGGCGCATCAGGGAAATCATCCGGCACAGCACTGCTTTGCCGGATTCAGCGGAGTTGGTTATCTGTGTTAACCGACCCTGTGCTCAATTTTCCTTTATGTCTTTGCAGGCGGTTTGTGAATGGGCTTTTGCCCGTGTAAGCCGTATGCCTGTGTCTGATCGCGCTGTTGCTTAGGCCCGTCATGCCGCAGTTGTCTGGTTCAGCAATGACTGAGCGATCTTGCTCGCTGCTTGCACGTGCCGGACTTTGGATGATTCGAGTCTATCAAAGGTTTCTTTCTCCTTTTCTTGGTGCCAACTGTCGGTTCACACCCAGTTGCTCTCACTATACCTACGAAGCAATTCAAAAATACGGGTTGTTCAAGGGCTGCTTGATGGGCGGCTGGAGAATATGCAGATGCAACCCTTTCAGCAGAGGCGGCGATGATCCGGTAACCTGAGTCGTCGAATTTAATACAAGCCAACCGTATCATGGCCGGAGAATATTATCAGATGAGAATTACAAGCTCCAGACAAGACTTAGCACAGACAACCAGTAGGCAAATGTCGGGTATGATTTTTTACTCACTTTTAATGCTGGTTGTTTTTCTTTTTTCTAGTGCACCAACATTGTATTCACAGGTTGAAGATCGGTCAGCAGCGCCAGTCGTCAAAATTGAAGATCTAGATGGCGATGGCTTTACCGATGCCTCAATTGAGACAACTTTACTTCGTGTGATTTTTTCGAGTAAGACAGGAAGTCCTTCTGTTTTCTATTTAAAGGGCAGAAGCTTTGAAGAAAACATGTATCCGCCTGCCATTCAGGAAAAGGGATACAAGTTGCCGCCTGAAACTCTCAAGCCTTTTATCGGCACTCTCAAGGGTATGCAGGAACCTTCAGGGTTCAATATTGAACTCGAAGAACAGGCTGTGGATCATGTTGTCATCAGAGCCACCGCCAACATTTCACTCGTGGCAGCGGAGTTATCTGAGGGTGAAAGTCTGACTCTGGTTAAGCGTTATACGCTTTTCAACAACAGCTACCATTTTAATGTTGAATACCTTGTCACTAATCTTAAGGACAAGCTTGTTGCTGTAGGTGACGAGCTTTCTGGCTCACTTAGCGTCGCCTTTGGTCCTGGGGTTTTCATGGATCCGTTCGGACCATCCACTCTTATAGGTCTCAAGCCTGCCGCCATAGAGTCTTACAAGGACGTTACTACGCTTAATGCAGCCGGTGCTGTGACTGGTGCATTCAATGGTATTGGTCTTCGTGATCAGTATTTTTGTGTTTTACTTGAAACAGAAGCCTCTGCAAAAATAAGCGCGAGCGCATTTGAAGTTAAGTCTGATGACCCTAAACAGGCGGCACAAAATGGCACTGTCATTTCTATTCTAGTGCCAACTTTTAATCTTGGAGCCAGAGAATCACGCACGTTCAGCTTCAAAGTTTATGCCGGGCCCATGCTTCTTGATCAGCTCACCAAGATAAATCGTGGACAAGTATCTGAATACGGGTTTTTGAGTACCATTCTTTTACGTGTTCTGCAGTTTTTCTATGCCCTTATCCCAAACTATGGTCTGGCAATCATTCTGTTGACAATTGTTGTTCGACTGGTGCTTTATCCGCTGACTCTCAAGCAGACAAAGTCTATGGCGCAGATGCAGAAAATCCAGCCGATGGTTCAGGATCTCAAGGATCGTCACAAAGATAATCCCCAGAAATTTAACGAAGAAGTTCTTCAACTCTATCAGAAAAACAACGTAAACCCGCTGGGTGGCTGCTTGCCTCTTTTGCTGCAGTTGCCCATTCTTATTGCACTTTATAACACTATTCGTATTGCAGTCGAGCTGAGAAAGACCCCGTTTTTATGGATTTCAGATCTTTCCAAGGGTGATCCGCTTTTGATTCTCCCTATTGCCATTGCAGCGCTGATGTATTATCAGCAGGGCAAGATGGCAACAGATCCGCAGCAGCAGCAGATGATGGCATTCATGCCGATGTTCATGTTTGTTATCACTTGGTCGCTCCCTGCCGGTTTGCTGGTTTACTGGTTTGCCAGCAGCGTTCTTGGTCTAATTCAGCAGTTACAGGCTAACCGAATTTCGGCAGCCCTTTAAGGAGGAGTGAACTTGAGTAACAGAACAATTGAGATTACAGCAAAAACAGAACAGGAAGCACGAGGAATCGCAGATGGCGAACTCAACGACAACGAAATGATTACAGCTACCGAGGTTCTTACAGCCCCGGCGCGAGGTCTTTTTGGTTTTGTCGGCAAGCAGGAATTTAAAATTCGCTTTATTATCGGCGAAAAGCCGCAAGTAGTCCAGAAGCGTGAGCCGGTAGTTACCCCTGTGTCACGTGACATAGAAGATGATGAGGTAATGCCAGTTCGTCAGCCCCAACAGCCTCGCCGAGAAGGCACTGATAACGCCCGCCAGCAGCGCCGCCCTGGTGGTCGAACTTCTGAACGCAATAATGAGGGCAGTCGGAGGCCAGCTCGTGGTCCAGCGCGACCTCAAGAACAAGAAGATGATGAGCCGATAAATCTGCCTGAACGCCCGAGACTGGATGTGAGTGAAGAAATTAAGGCTCACCTTGGTTATTCTCAGATTTTCGAATTAATCAGAGACGTGGCAGCCAATGTTGGTATTGAAGAGCTTGAAATGACTGACTACTTGCGAGATGGTGCCTGGGTAATTGAAGCTTCCGGAGATAATGTTTCTCAGCTGATCGGCAAGCACGGTCGCACTCTTGATTCTTTGCAGTATCTGATGAACATAATTTTCAACAAAGGCAATGATGATCGCGTTAAGCTGGTGCTAGATGTACAGGGATATCGCGAAAAGCGCTATCGTAACCTGATCATGCTTGCCAACCGCATGTGTCGCAAGGCTTTGTCTGCACGCAAGCAGGTAGAGCTTGAACCAATGTCGACTCTTGACCGTCGCACGATTCATCTGGCGCTCAAAGATCGCACAGATATCGAGACCTTTTCCAAAGGCACAGAGCCAATGCGACGGGTGGTCATTACTCCGGTCAGAAAACGCAAAACAAGCGAGAACGTGAACTGGCAGCCGGTTTCGGACGAAGGTGATTCTGATTTTTCAGAAAAGCTGGAACACTCCGGTGGAGTTCCAATGTTCATGGAGGAAGATGTCTAAAGTCAGAACCGATACTATTGCGGCGGTGGCGACGCCGCCAGGCAGGTCGGCAATCAGTCTGATAAGGGTCAGTGGGCCCGCAGCCTTCGAAGTCCTGAATAGAATTTTCAAAACAGGGGGAAAGAAAACTTTCCCCCTGCCTCATTGTGCCTACTATGGCTCAATAATCGAACCGATTGCGGGTTTAATTGCCGACAAAGTGCTGGTGACAACCTTTGTTGCGCCACATTCGTATACCGGCGAAAACCTTGTTGAAGTATCGACCCATGGAAACATTGTGGTGGTGAGCAAAGTCCTGCAGATTATTCTGCAGAACGGTGCCAGGGGAGCCGAGCCGGGTGAATTTACCCGCCGCGCCTTTCTTAACGGAAAAATGGACCTGCTCGAAGTTGAGGCCGTTTCGCAGCTGCTTTCGGCCGATTCAATGAGTCAGGCCCGCCTTGCTCTAAATCAACTTGATGGCCTGCCGTCACATTTTGTTGGCCGCATAAGGGCGCATTTGCTCGATCATCTGGTGCAGCTTGAAGCCAGTCTGAATTTTCCGGAAGATGCAATTGAGGCTATTGATGAGCATATTCTGGCGCGAGAGCTTAAAAAAATCAGAGCCGAATTGCAGATTTTTGCAGATAACGCCAGAAACGGCAGTATGGTTGCTGGTGGTCTAAAAGTGGCGCTGCTTGGCAGACCAAATTCTGGTAAGTCAAGCATCATGAACTATATGCTGGGGCGCGAGCGTGCTATCGTCACTGATATTGCCGGAACTACTCGAGACACACTCGAAGAGAGCCTGATGATCGGGAATTATGCCATAAAGCTGATTGACACGGCAGGCTTGCGTGAGCCTGGCGACCGTATTGAAGCGATTGGAATTGAACGTACCCGGCGCGCTGTCGATGATGCCTTTGCCCTCATCGGCGTGTTCGATGGTTCAAGCCAGCCAGACTCAGACGACCGTCTGGTTCTGGCTGAACTAGATCGCGCCGGTAAGCCATGTATAATTTTGCGTAACAAGACTGATCTGCCGCAGCAGCTGCCAGACAACTTTTTTGGCGGTCGTGACCAGCTTCAGGCTTCGGCTCTAAATGGGCTGGGTCTTGAGCAACTGGTGGCATCTTTGAGTGCTCTGATCAGTCAGAGTGGTCTTGGCGGCTATGAAGAGCTCGTTTTACTTGGTGCGCAGCAGTCTGCCGCTCTAGAAAGAGCTCTTGCCTCGCTAGACAGGGCCTGCGCCGGAATCGGCCGGATGTATCAGGATATGTTGGCAATAGATCTTGAAGAGACAGTGCGCGAGCTCGGCCGGGTAAACGGTGAAACTGTAGACGTTAACACGCTTGACCTGATTTTTGAGCGTTTCTGTATTGGCAAATAGATGCAAAAGATCGAAAAATATTCGGTAATAGTTGTCGGTGCCGGGCATGCCGGATGCGAAGCTGCCCTGGCGAGTTCGCGACTGGGTATTGACACTCTTCTGCTTACGATGAATCTCTCTACTATCGCGCTTATGCCATGCAATCCAAGTATTGGTGGGCCTGGGAAAGGCCATCTGGTCAGAGAGATTGGCGCTCTTGGCGGTGAAATGCCTGCCTGTATCGACGAAACCTGTGTTCAGATGAAATGGCTCAACACCTCAAAAGGTCCGGCAGTGCGCTCAAGAAGAGCGCAGGCCGATAAATATCTGTATCGGCAGAGAATGACTCAGACTCTGTTTACAGCTGCAAATCTCACTTTGCGGCAGGGGCACGTAACCGAAATTGTTGTTGAAAATGGTTGTGTCGCTGGCGTAGCACTGGAGACAGGCCTGCGGTTCAGTTGCGACAGGCTTATCGTAACCTCTGGCACCTATCTGAATAGTCGCATTATCCTTGGTCGGGCCAGTTGGCCTGGTGGACCGCATGATCAGAGGGCTGCCACAGGGCTTTCGGAATCTCTGCAGAGCCATGGGGTGGCGCTAAGACGTTTGCAGACTGCAACTCCGCCTCGCATTCTTAAGAGTTCCGTTGATTTTTCAAAGCTTAGCGAATTGCCGGGCGATCCAGAATCAGGCGGCTTTTTATGGGAAAACCGTTTGCGCCACTATGACAGGCAGATTTCGTGCTATCTCGCTTTTACTGATGCCGACTCTGTCGCCGCAGTGCGCCGAAATCTGAGCGAGAGCCCGCTGGTTCTCGAAAACATTACAAATGACGGCCCCAAGCATTGCCCGTCAATCGACCGCAAGATTATAAGATTTCCCGATATGGTAAAGCATCAGATTTTTGTTGAGCCCGAAGGCTGGCAATCCGAGGAACTCTATCTGCAGGGCCTTACCACCGCAATGCCACCCACCGCCCAAAAAGATATTGTCAGCAGCGTTAAGGGCCTCGAAAATGCAGTGATTTTGCGTTACGGCTATGCAATAGAATATGATGCGCTTGCTCCTGGCCTGATTCGCAAAACCATGGAAAACCGCGCAATAAAAGGGCTTTACAGCGCAGGCCAGCTCAATGGAACGTCAGGCTACGAAGAAGCCGCTGCGCAGGGCTTGATTGCGGGTATAAATGCTGCTCTTGCTCTTAAAGGTCGCCCTTCATACTGGCCATCACGTACGAATAGTTATATCGGTGTCCTGGTAGACGACCTTTCGACCTGGCAGAAGCCAGAACCTTACCGGATAACACCAGGACATGCTGAGTTCAGGCTGACGCTGCGTGACGATTCGGCTGAACGCCGGCTGACTGAAGATGGTTATCGCATCGGACTGGTTAATGAAGCTAGATATAGAGTTATCAGCTCATGGAAAATGCGCATTGAGAACGAGTTGGAACGGCTCGCCGCCTTGAGCCTGTTTCCCAGTGGAGAAACCAGAGAAAAATTGGTTCAATTGGGCACTGGCGACCTTAAAAAACGTGTCTCCGGTTGTGAAATATTGCAACGACCAGGTATAAGCTATAGTGATGTTAAAAATCTGTTGGGAGAAAATGCAGAAACCTGGCTTTCGGCAGCTGACGAAATTTACAGTATAGAGACGGAAGTCAAATATAGTGGTTACTTCGAACGGGAAGCAGAAAATATTGTGCAGACCAGATTTCTCGAAAGCATTCGTTTGCCTTTGCAGATTCTTGATCAGCGACTCAAAGTACTTTCGCCACAGACAATCGAGTTGCTGACTTCTGATAAATACGACGATCTTAACCAACTGGTAAGAAAAAATTGCCTTTCTCGCTCTGAACTTGCTATTCTGTTAATAGTGCTTCAGAAAGATCTTACTGCGGTTGGCGAAACCGAGGTGTTAAATGATTAATAAGAAAAGGCAGGAACTGATAATCCAAAATCTGCGCTCCATTTCTTCCGAAGTTCGGATGAAATCTATTGAGCAATTGGCGCAGATCCCGACTATGCCAGCGGAAGAAAAGATCAGGCATCTACAGGTTGTCGTCAACGACTCTGAAGCAGACGTCAGCGCTCTCGCCCAGCAGACTGTCGCACAACTTAGCGGTAAGTCTGAAACGAAACCGGAACAGAGCATCTTGCCAGCTACCGACTCTTTTTCTTTTCCATCTTCAGGCGAAACCCAGCCAACACGACCCGCAGCCGAAGAGTTTTTTCCATCCGATCTTGCTGGTTCGCGTGGTCCAATTTCAGAACCGGGACTGCCGACCCTTGACGAAGAACCGATAACTCAGCCGTCGCAGTTTTCACAACAACCCACGCCTTTCGTACAACCTGCTGCTCAGAGCACTTCATTCTCGCCCCAGTCAGAGCCTCTGTTGCCTCCAAAGCCAATCGCTCCTCCAATGGTTGAATCAGTGCTCGATACTTTTGTCGATGATCCACCAGACCCAACTTTGCCTAATCTGGCAAAGCTTACCAGTACTCCCGATATGCTGGCGCATATTCAGGATTTAGCCGGAAATAAGCCATCTGGCCATGTTACTCAGTTGCTGGTCTTGGCTCGTAGTGGTATTGAAGAGGTCGCTCTAACTGCACTTCAGGCCTTGTTGAACCTCAAAGATTCGAGGTTCTCCCAGGAAATTCTTAAGATGCTCAGTGAAGATCAGTTTTCTTCGCAGCGTCGATTTTTGATGCTTAAAATAATCCTGGAGAGCGACCGCCCACTGCATGTGCCGACTCTTGAACAGATTCTGCTTCGCGAAAAAGATGTAATAGTAAAGTCTGGTCTGGTAAAAGTTTATGCGCGCAGTAACGGTGGTTATGGGGTTGCTACCCTGATAACCTGTCTACAGGACCAGGATGCCCGTGTCAGAGCCAATACTGTTGAAGTTATCGAAGAACAGAATATTTCGGGATGTGAACAGAAGATTGTCGAAATGTTACAGGATCCCGAAAACCGTGTGAAGGTCAATGCCGCCAAATACCTGGTCAAAAACGGCTATCAACAAGCATTTATGACTTTGCGAAACATGCTGGTGTCGTCAGAGGTATGGCTGCGTGACAGTGTTATATTTGCTCTCGGCGAAATTGGTGACCAGCCCTCGTTGACCCTGCTTAAAGCGGCTCTGAAAGATCCTAATCAGGGCATCAGGCTTAGCGTTTTAAAAGCTCTGGCAAGAATCAACAATAACATGGCCCGTCAGGTACTAAGGGCCGCCAGTGGTGACCCTGACCCGGTAGTAGTGCAGGTCGCAAACTCTTTGTCAGAGAAGATAAAAAACACCCCGGTTCGCGAAGATATCCGCTATACTCCGAACGCAGCACTTGGCGGTGCTCCTTTAGCTCCACGACCCGATGTTGCTCCGCCACAGCCGCCACAATCTCAGGCTTTGCCTGTTCCACCGCAAGCTCCTGCCATTTTTCCGCCTCGAATTGAGGTAGAGCAGCCAACTGCATTGCCGCAAATTCCGATTGTTCCACAACAGCAGGTCGCAGTGCCACGTCCCGTAGTAGTGCAGCAAGCTCCGGTAGCACCGCCGCCAACAGTTGCTCCGCCTCAGCCAGCCTGGTCAGAGCCACCAGTGCAACCAGCAGTTCGTGCAGAGATTGTGAAGCCTATCGCACCAGCTTTGCCCGAGATTCCTCAGGCTCCGCGCCCACGGCCTTCAATTCCGGGTATGCCTGATTTCGCCAAGTCGCGTGCTGCTGACATGTATGTGAAGCTATGCTCTGATAATGTCGATGAACAGCGAGCTGGCTCGCGAGACATTGCTTTTATTCTCGGCGAAGACCAGATGCTTTTGCTCAAAAAAGCAGTTACAATGTCTGACGAAAGCATCAGAATCAATGCTGTTAAGATTTTATCGCGAAAGAAGACCCCTGACGCAAAAGCGCTTCTGGAACAGCTTACTTCAGATCATAACGAAACCGTTCGTTCTCTGGCTGAAAAGGCTCTGGTTATGCTCAAGTGACTTCTAAGTCCGATTTTCAGGTTATCGTAGTTGGCGCTGGCCATGCTGGCTGTGAAGCTGCTCTGGCTTGTGCACGAGCCGGTGTCGCCACGCTGTTGCTCACCATTAATCTTGACACGGTAGCGGCCATGCCTTGTAACCCCTCTATCGGCGGGCAGGGAAAGGGGCAGCTGGTGCGCGAAATAGATGCGCTTGGTGGCGAAATGTCTGTCGCTGCAGACGAAACCAGCATCCAGCGGCGCCGACTAAATACCCGTAAGGGTATTGCTGTGCAGGCCAACCGTTTTCAGTCAGACAAGGAAGCATACAGTCGTCGTATGATGCAGGCAGTCATGACACAGCCTGGTCTGAGTATTCTGCAGGCCATGGTCGCCGAGCTATATTTTGAAAGCGACCGACTGGCCGGTATCAAAACAATAGCTGGCGAAATTTGGCGCTCAGAAGCGGTGATTTTAACGCCAGGTACCTTTCTGCGCGGTCTCATTCATATCGGTGAAGTTAGCTTCGCTGCAGGTCGCGCCGGGGAGCCCCCGGCAGTAGAGTTGGGGCAGGCTTTGGTCGATGTTGGGTTGCCAATCATGCGTTTTAAAACCGGCACGCCACCGCGTGTAGCTGCTTCTACAATTGACTTCTCTGGCCTGGAACGTCAGGATCAGGATGAAGAGACGCCGCCATTTTCTTTGTGGTCATCAAAAGAGCAACAGTTACCAATTTGCCCATGTTTTATTGCGCGCACAAACGCCGACACCCATCGGATAATTAAAGAAAACTTTGGTCGCTCAGCGCTCATGTCAGGACGGATAACCGGCACTGGCGCGCGCTACTGCCCTTCCATAGAGGATAAACTCAACAAGTTTCCTGATAAGGACTCGCATAAGGTTTTTCTTGAGCCTGAGGGAGCTTACTCGCACGAATATTACCTGCAGGGGCTTTCTACCAGTTTGCCCGAAGAGGTGCAGAACCTTTATGTGAAAACATTGTCGGGTCTTGAGAACGCTCGTATTACCAGGCCTGGTTATGGCATCGAATACGATATTGTCGATCCGATTGATCTTTATCCGACTCTGATGTCGAAGTCGATCAAAAACCTTTTTCTGGCAGGCCAGATTAATGGCACTTCGGGCTATGAAGAAGCAGCCTCTCAGGGACTGCTGGCCGGTATAAACGCTGCTGCTGTCGTGCGTAATCAGTCGCCGCTGGTGCTTGACGCCAACAACTCTTATCTGGGACTAATGGTTCAGGAGATAACTACTCTTGGTATTACCGAACCATACCGGGTGTTTACTTCGCGATCTCCTTTCAGACTTAATCTGCGTATGACCAATGCGGAGGAACGCCTGTCGGAGACAGGTTTTCGCTACTCAGTAGTCAGTTCGCAAAAGTATGACACCATTTCGAAGCGACAGCAGAAGCTTGATGAGTTGCAGAGTAAAATTGAAAGCTTCAGCGCTTCGGCAGCTGGCTTTAGTCAGCTTTTGCCTGGTTATACGCTACCGTTGCCAGCAGGTAGTGCTACTCTGGCGCAATTGCTGAGACACCCGGATGCTGAGTTGAGCATGTTTAAAGATCTGCTGCCTGAAATTGCAACTCTTGATCGTCTGGCAACGCTCGAAGTAGAGGCAAGAATCAAGTATGCCGGCTATTTTGCCCAGCAGCACAAAGAGTTTGAGCTTAAGGATTCAATGCGCGCAATTCAGATTGAGGAGAGCTTTTTTTCTGAACTGCCTGAAGCGATTTGTAAAGAAGCCCGCATGAAAATACTTGCGGTAAGGCCGGCAACAGTTGAGATGTTGGCGGCTATTCCGGGGGTCAGGGCCTCCGATTTGACGCTGATTTTGCTGAAGCTCCGTCGTCAGAAGCGAGACAGAGAGTATACTGAAAAATGAACGGGAACTACCTGATTAAAATTGTTGAGCCATTCGTCGAAAAGCTCAATTTGCCATTGAATGAGCATCAGCTTGAACAGTTGCAGTTGCTCGCCGACCTGATGCTGCAAGATCCAATGTATGCGAGCGTGTCAAAAATTTCTGATCCAGAAGAAGTCGCTATCAAGCATTTTCTGGATAGTCTGGCCCCGCTCGGGCTGGCCTCTGAAATATGGCAGGCTAAACAAATTTTAGATCTCGGCACAGGTGGCGGATTCCCTTGTCTGCCGCTGGCCGTGGCGCTTCCACAAAGCAATTTTGTTGCGGTAGATTCGCGCCAGAAATCAGTCGATTTTGTCGCCAGAATGGCTGAAAAAGCAGGAATCAAAAATGTTTCAACTCGCCATGCCCGCATCGAAGACTTCGGTCGCGATACTGCGTTCAGAGAGCGCTCGGATCTGGTGATTTGCCGCGCTCTGTCGGCAGTTCGTATTCTGATTGAATATACCCTGCCGTTGATAAAAAACGGGGGTCATGCCCTGTTTTACAAAGGTCCAAAGGTTCAACAGGAACTTTTTGAAGCTGCCAAAGCTCTTTCTGTATTTGGGGTGGCTAATGGTGAGGTCGAGCTGTTGCAATTATTGCCGCCAGAAGTTCCTTATGAGCGTAATTTTGTAAAAATTCTCAAAAGACGGTCAGTGCCGGATATTTACCCTAGAAAAGCTGGGCTGCCTGCTTCGCGTCCGTTATAGTGCCGTGATGATCGCTCGGGGGGAACTAATAAAGCCGGTTGGACCATGTCGTAATGGACTGTGCAAACTCTTCGATTGGTGAAAGATGTACATAGGGCCGCGGTCGAGCTGTTTATAGATATTGACTCAGTCTGATAAATCTGCTATACTCGTCCAACTTATTTCAATCGCGGAGGAAGTTAATATGGGTGCCTGTCCAAAAAATAGAATCTCAAAACTCAGAGGTCGCAAAAGAAGAACGCATTACAAAGCAGCTCCGGTTGCTCTGGCCAAATGTGCGCAGTGCTTCGAAATGAAACGCCCTCATCGTGTATGCACTGCATGCGGCTATTATGGCAAAAAAGTTAAGGTTCTCGACATCGAAAAAGATTGATACCGGAAAAAATAGCGAATGAAAATCGCCGTTGATGTGATGGGCGGAGATTACGCCCCAAACGAATTGGTATCAGGAGCTCGGCTGTATCTGGAAAACGGTGGTAGCGCCGAACTGATACTGGTCGGGAGAGAGTCCGCCATTCGCGAGATAATGCCGCAACTCCCGTCTTCTTGCGAAATCTACGACACAGCAGATTTTGTAGAAATGGGAGAGGCGCCAATGCAGGCACTTCGCAAGAAGAAAAATGCCTCTATCGCGGTGGCGGCTCGTCTTGTACGCGAAGGAAAGGCTGACGCTCTACTGTCTGCTGGCAGTACTGGCGCGCAGATGGCTGCTTCCTTTCTGGAAATTGGAAGAATTCCCGGGGTTGAACGCCCGGCTATCGCTGTAATGTTGCCCACTTCTGAAGATTACGGTGTTTTATTGCTTGATGTTGGAGCTAATGTGGATTGTCGTGCGAATCATCTGTTTCAATTTGCGCAGATGGGCTCAGCTTATTATGAGCGTGTTTGTGGTATCAAAAGGCCTAAAGTTGGCATTTTGAGCATAGGTGAAGAAGCTTCGAAAGGTAATGAACTTACCAAGCTGGTGTATGACTCTCTCAAAGAGAGCTCACTTAATTTTATTGGCAATGTTGAAGCCGACCATCTTTACTATGGCAAGGCGCATGTCGTTGTTTGTGACGGCTTTGTCGGTAATGTACTGCTTAAGGCCAGTGAAAGTCTTTCTGAGCTGATACATGGCGGCCTTCTTAAGGCGGCCCGGGGCGCTTTGATTGCGCCAGAGCAACTAATGCAGCTTAAAGCAGGACTGAAAAAATTCAGCCCTGATGCCCCAGAATATAGCGCTGCGCCACTTCTTGGCATCAACGGCGTATCTGTGGTCTGTCACGGCAAGTCAAAGGCTTCGGTTATTGCCAACGCACTTATGCTGGCAGGAAGCTATGCTTCTACCGGAGTTGTCGGGTTTATTCACAGCCAGGTTGAGAAAGAGGGCATGTCTGCTGTTGACGTTCCCAAGAACCAGGCAGGCTGAGCCTGACATTAAGGTTTAACCGACTAATCATTTCAAGGGAGATCCTCTGCAATCATGATAGATACCAGAATAACCAAGCTTTTGGGAATAAAATATCCAATTTTTCAGGGTGGCATGGCGTGGGTCAGTTCGGCCAGTCTGGTTGGCGCCGTCAGCAACGCTGGTGGTCTTGGAATTCTTGGGGCAGGTTCGATGGAACCCGAGCTGGTTCGCCAGGAAATTCAAAAAATAAAGACTCTTACCAACAAGCCTTTTGGCGTGAATATCATGTTGATGATGCCTACCGCACCTGGTGTTGTTGAGGTTTGTATCGAAGAAAAAGTGCCGGTAGTGACTACTGGTGCGGGTAATCCCGGTCCTTTGGTTAAGCGTTTTAAAGACGCTGGTATCAGGGTTATTCCGGTTGTTTCTTCGGTTGCACTAGCCAAACGTCTCGAACGCGCCGGCGTTGACGCAGTCATTGCCGAGGGGCACGAATCTGGTGGCCACGTTGGTGAAGTTACCACTATGGTTCTAATTCCACAGATAGTGGATGCGCTTACAATTCCTGTTATAGCGGCTGGCGGTATTGCCGATGGTCGTGGCCTCGCAGCAGTTTTCGCTTTGGGGGCCGAAGCGGTGCAGATGGGAACACGTTTTATTGTTGCCAGAGAATGCCATGCTCACCAGAATTACAAAGAGTCGGTTCTTAAGGCGCGAGATCGTGACACCGTCATGACCGGTATTACTACCGGACACCCGGTTCGTGTTATTCGTAATCGCTTGACCAAAGAGTATCTCGACAGAGAATTCCACGGTGCTTCTGCCGAAGAACTTGAAGAAATGGCAAAAGGCAGACTCAAGGCCGCCGCGATCGATGGTGATACTTCTTCTGGCTCGGTAATGGCAGGGCAGATAAGTGGTCTGCTTGAATGCGAAGAAACCTGTGAAGAAATTTTTAGAAGCATCGAGGCCGACTATTGCAAAGTTTTTGAACGCCTCGAAAAATTCAGGCCGGTAAAAGCCAATTAACCTCAAATAATCGGGAGTTAAGGGACAATGAGAGCACTGATTTTTCCGGGACAGGGTTCGCAAAAAGTTGGTATGGCCAAGGCCATGGTTGATAGGTATATCTGGGCTTTAGAAATGGCAGAAAAGGCAGACGCCTTGCTCGGGCGCCCAATTTCTCAGATATGTTTTTATGGTCCCGAAGATGAACTCAAAAAGACGGTTAATACGCAGCCTGCCATTTTTCTGGCTTCGGCAATAATGACCGAATGGTTGCGCTTGAATGACTACGAATTTGCAATGACTGCCGGCCATAGTCTCGGTGAATATAATGCTCTTTTTGCTGCCGGCGTGGCTTCGTTTGAAGATCTGATAAAGCTGGTTGATATCAGAGCCCGCGCCATGGAAAAGGCTTGCCCGGCTGGAACTGGTGCGATGAGTGCCGTAATGATGCTTGACCGTGCTGAAGTTGAGCGTGTGTGTCGTGAGGCTGAGAGTGAAGGCGTTTGTGTTGTCGCAAACTTTAATTGCCCCGGACAAGTGGTAATTTCAGGCGCGGCCGCCGCAGTTAAAAAGGCTGGCGAGCTGGCTGTGCAAAGTGGTGCTCGCAAGGTGGTACCGCTTGAAGTATCTGGTCCATTCCATTCTCCACTGATGCAGGGTGCGCGTGAGGAACTGGCTCT